>Ga0209273_10000154_pt1 | contig 127234 bp, 102 predicted proteins | sample tdAd471_FD_187126 | JGI IMG/M metagenome (GOLD analysis project Ga0209273, IMG submission 187126) | Marine sediment microbial communities from the Atlantic coast under amendment with organic carbon and nitrate - tdAd47.1 (SPAdes)... | ecosystem: Environmental > Aquatic > Marine > Coastal >... | reverse complement strand
AACCCCTCGAGCACGAGCGCCTCCGCAAGCCGCTTGACGAACGGCTCATCGTCGCCACGGGCATAGGAGAGAAAGATCTTGACCTTCATGACGTCAGGTACCGAGAACAGGGTAATATCTCCAGCATCTTCATTGGGCTACTCTGGGTGACCGAGGCAACATGATTCTAGTTACCGGCGACGTGGTTTTGGATCATAACGTGTATGCGGGCGAGCGACGAAGTCCCATCTCACGCAAGACGCCAGGGACACGCTTCGATACGCAGCCTGGCGGCGCCTTACTGACGTTCGGGCTGTTGCGTGAACTCGTGCAGGACCAAGTCGCGTTTGGGCTCGGAAACGTATCGATTGACGAGCTTGAAAAGTGGCCCACGCGGTTTCACGTCGGTGGGCTGTGGGAGCTTGAAGACAACCGCTGGAGACTCTCGAAAAACCTGGGTTACGGCGCGCAGCGGGAAGAAGACGTTGAGCCCTACCCGGGCAAGCCTTCGGCGGCTCTTGAGGAGTCGAGGCCGAAAGTACTCGTCATCGATGACGCCGCGCTCGGGTTCCGACATGGGACTACCGCCGGATGTTGGCCGTCATTTGTGCAAGATCCCGAAGATCACGGCGGTCTTGAGTGGATCATTCTCAAAGTGACCCAGCCGTTGGTTCGAGGCGATCTCTGGCGAGCTCTCTCCAAACACTGGAGGGACAAGCTAATCGTTGTTACGACCGCCGACAGCGTTCGCACCGAAGACGCTCGTGTCAGTCAGGGGCTGTCTTGGGAAAGCACTGTCGACGAGGTCGTCGACGAAGTACAGTCCAACCCAGCGCTCCAAGGATTGCAGGCTTGTCGCCACTTGGTGATCACATTTCGCGGGGAAGGCGCGCTGTGGTTCGATCAGCCAAAGCGCGGAACGGGAAGCTGCCGCTTGATCTTCGATCGCGAACAGGGCGAAGGTGACAACGAGAGCGCTACCCATAGACGCAAAGCCTTTGGCTATCTATCTGCCATGACGGCATCGCTCGCCTGGCAAGTGTCGAAGAATGCGAAGCCCGCTCTTACCGAGGCGCTGAAAGCTGGCTTGGCTGCCACTCGTTGCCTGCGCGAATACGGGCATGGTCGCGTCGACGCAGATAAGCCGGGATTCCCCTTTGACGTCGCGGCTGACTGCATCAAGACATCACACAGCAACTACGCTGATGTCGACGTTCCCTGCGCCGCGGCTGTCCGCTTGAACTCGGCCGGCGACGCTCATCAGCGGTGGAGCATCCTCGGGCGAGAATTTCATTCCGACGCGTTCCCCGGGCCATTCTTGGGTGCCGCGCATCGCGTAGCTCTGCTCGGGCCGTCATCGCTCGAGAGTGTGCCCTACGGACGCTTCGGCAAGTTGCTCACGATGGACCGCGGTGAGATAGAGGGGTTGCGGCAGATGCGCAAGCAGATGCTGGCTTATCGTGATGGCGAAGATCAGACACGTCCGTTGTCGCTTGCCGTGTTTGGGGCGCCTGGGTCTGGTAAATCGTTCGGCCTCCAACAAATTGCTGGGGCAGTCTTCGGCTCGAAGAACCCGATTCTCGAGTTCAACCTATCGCAATTCAAAGATGCCACTGACTTGATCGGGGCATTTCACCAGATACGGGATCATGCGTTAGCTGGCGAGACGCCCGTTGCCTTCTGGGACGAGTTCGATTCTCGCAACTACTACTGGCTTCAGTATCTTCTTGCGCCCATGCAAGACGGCGCGTTCCAAGAGGGGCAGCACACTCACGTTGTTGGCAAGTGCGTGTTCGTATTCGCTGGCGGAACGAGTCGTGACTTTGCCCACTTCGGTCCACCGGCCGCAAGCGACAGTGACGACGAACGCAGGCGAATAGAGATTGATGTCTTTCGCATGGCGAAGGGCCCCGACTTCAAGAGTCGCCTGTCGGGATACCTCGACATCGTCGGACCGAATCCACGATCGATCTACGACGAAACACTGGCGCGCAACGGACTCAGCCCTTGGAAGAACGATCCGACCGACGTTGATTTCCCGGTACGGCGCGCCATCTTGTTGCGAGCGCTGCTGGAGATGAAGGGAGACAAAGAGAACGATCCACTCGAGATCGATAGGGGGTTGCTAACCGCACTGCTTCGCATCGGGAGCTATCGCAATGGCGCCCGCTCGATGAAGAACCTGGTCTCGCAAACGCTGGTCAATTCCGATGGCATACTACAGCGGGCTAATCTGCCGCCTGACAGTCAGCTGGGAATGTATGTCGATGATGTGGAGAGGTTTCACAAGTTGATGCGAGAGTCATACGAGTTTCAAGCGCACGCGAAGCAGTTGGCCGCAGCGATCCATCAGGACTGGCGCGACAACCTCCCCAAGAGCGAAAAAGGGGGCGCCTACGATATATCCTTTGAGCAGCTAGACGATGAGGGCAAGCAGGCAAACATCGCGGCAGCACTCCGCATGTCTGAAATTCTTGCACTCGTTGGCCTGAGGCTAGAGCCAGGCCAGGCGACCCCGGGAGAAGAGAAACAAGTTCTCTCTGTTCTCAACAAACACTTAGAGTTCCTCGCCGAAGAGGAACACAAGGGCTGGGAGGAGCAAAAGCGTACGGAAGGCTGGACCTACGGTGACCCGAGGGACGATGACCGCCGCAAGCACCGATTGCTCGTTCCGTACTCCAAGCTCCCGCCTGAGCAACGAGACAAAGACCGTTCCATCATCAACAACTACGCAAAATACGCACGCATGGCCGGGTTCAAGATCGTCCACTAGGCCCGAACACAAGTTCGGCAAGCGCTGCCGAGAGTCGCTCGCAGCAAAGAGTCGAGGGCACACAAGAGTCGGAGGTCGCGGCCACAGTACATTGCCCAGGTCCGCCGCCGCCAAACGCGCGACATGACCTGCGGTCGCAGCAGATTCCTCAGGGCTGCCTGGCGATCAATGCGGTCAAGAAGAGTGAAATAGACTAGCGTCGGCGGGCGCGGCAAATCCCACCCTAGGAGAAGGCCACCTGCGTACAGTACCCAGAGCAGAACAACCACCGTCGCACGAAAAGAGAAGAATTCAATCGACCGTCTGGAGCTCTAGGAATTCGCTTGCCGTCTAGCTGACGGGACTTCCTATCCTTTTGCCGACCTCGTCGACCTGCATGTGGTCACAAGTTGATCTCTGGCGGTTAGGAAGTGCATGCTTGATTCCAGTTCCGGCCGGAGCATCTCCAGCCGAAAGATGTTCGCCATTACGAGCTCTTCGACCGTGCGTCGGATACCACCGTGCCGTTGGATTTTCGTCCCGAGGAATCGCTGCAGTGCGTCCGCCAGGGTCCGCTGGAGAGCTTCGGCGCGATCCGGAAGCTCGGAAAGGGTAGTCGGTGATAAGGTGTTGAGCCGACCAAGCAGGCTCGCTAGTGCTTGATTCGGATATACATCCTGAAAGAATCGTGCGATCGCCGGCTGCTCCTCTAGCCGGTAGCGTAGGAGACCGTGCTCCGCACGTTTCATGAAGGCCAAGACTTCAACGGCTTGCAGAAGCTCCGGTGCTCCTAGGTGGCGAGCGATGAGCGCCACCACGCGCTGGTCTTCAGTCCAGAGGAGGATCTTTGATCCGATGGTTGCAAGTAGACGATCTGCATCCTTGGGGTTTCGACGGCCGACCAACTTCAGAGCACCGATACGGTATGGAGCCAAGCGCACAACCTGACGCTCGCGGCCGCCGAAATCTCGCGCGGTAGCAAATCGCTCATCCGGCAAGGAATAGCGAGGTGAAAGAAAGAGCTCTTCCACGGAAACCTCAGCGTCGTGCCAGCCTTCGCTCTCAGTGCGGAATAGCAAGTAGCGCGGCAGGTTGAATTCGTCCATTTGGAGCCCAAAGTACCAGCGCTGAGACCAAATCATGTCCAGTGCGTTGTCGACGCTCTCCGGGTCTCTCAGTTCGCACGTGCAGTCAGCTCGGGATGTCCACACTACGACCTGTTTTTCAAGTGCCCTGCTGAGGGCTGCGAGCCCCCCGGCCGAGACCGCACGATAGAGAAGCGTCTCTACCGCCTGATCAACGAGGTCCATTTGTTCAGCGAGCTGAGCAACGGGTCTTTTGCGACGCGTTCTGGTCATGCGGCGGGGTCCTCCTTATGCCAGCTTCGATTGACTTGGCGAAGCGCAGAGTCAGATATATGTCGAGCGATCTTCCCGAAGTCGCCTAGTTCATCGCTGGGGATGACGACTGTTTCGTCCGCCGCTCGTCGCACAGGTTCGTTAGGAGCTCTTCCCAATGCGGTCACCACGAAGCGAAATCGATCAGGAAGCTCCTCCCGAATCTCCTGCACCGTGTTCGCCACCTCTGCGTCGGGGCCTACGCCGCCAACCGAGCCGCTCTTGCAGAAGCCGCAGTCGGACAACAAAATCAAGGTGATCGACGCTTTCGGATCAACAGCGATGGCGGAATTGACGGCGTGACGAATTGATGCCGCATCGGCTTGCCCTCCGTCCCCCTTTTTCGGCATCGAAGCAACGGCTCGATGCGCCTGGGCTCGAGATTGGGGAGAGAGGTTCCGGTTCCAACTCCATGTGAATCGGTTCCTACCCTCGGTTGTGTTGTAGGCTCCGGCGAGGACCTGCAAGCTCGGGTTGGAGGCAGTCGCTCTTAGCCAAGCTGTCGTCACTGCCTTGAGTGCGCGCATCGGCGCTTCGGACATGGAACCGCTAATGTCGGCCAAGAGCAACAGGGTGGCACGGCCGGCTCCGTGGGCAGTCTCGATCGGACGACTGACCTGAAAGACATTGTCCTCAACCATGGCCAGATCGATCCGCTTTCCGTCGATCATCGGACCGGTGCGCCGAAACCGCAGGTAGTCGAGATCGTCGCGACGCCCCGGCAGCGCTTGATCGCGAACGATTCGCTCGATAGGGCGAGCGTCGGCTGCCAGCCGACGGACCTCGGCAGAGTCGAGACTCGGATCATAGAACCCTTCTGAAATGGCAGCGCTTGACGAGTCGCCCGCATCGACCAGGAAGGCTTGAGCCGGAGAGCCTTGGTGAGGCCCTGCCTCTTCGGAGCGGCCGAGTTGAGACGCCGTCCCGTGGGCGGAAAAATCAGCTCCGGCGGCTCTCGCCTGAGCGGCAAGATTCTTGGCGACACGTTCGGCTTCCTGCTTGAATCGATCGCCCGCGGAGGTCTCGTCACCGGCGGATAACTGCTCCGCGGTGGGTGGACTGTCGTCGATTGTAGGCGGTCGCTTCTGGTGAAACGGCGGTTGAACCCCCAAGAAGTCGTCAATAGGATCAGACCGCAGCGAATAGCCCGCTGACGCCTCATCGTCGGTGAGGCTGCGCTTCTCCGGCGGGGGCGGCAGTAACGGATCGATCGATGCCATGACGGCATCAGCCCACTCTGAGCCAAAGGCGAAATCTCCCTCTACTGGCCCCTCTTCCAGGCGCTGGAAGAACGGGGCGCTGGCCGTCAGGATCGCCTCGGTCAGAAGTTGCGTTGTCGGGTGCGGTTCCGGATCCCGGGCGAGCACATCTCCGAATAGCAGTGTCGCCCGGGCGATCTGTCGAACAGAATCGGGCCTCACCTGAAAGGCGGCTGACGCGCGCCGATACGTTTCACAACATGCCAGCTCTCCGAACACTGCCAGTCGGCTCAGAGCAAGTCGGTTCTCGATCGCCTCGGTGACTGCGTCGGCGGCTGAGCGGTAGATGGCCAGGTCGCAGGCCACAGAACTTTGTTCAAGATCGGCCAGCCTCTTCCTGCGATAGGACTCAGACAGTGAGATTAACGCGACCTTCTTGTAGCAAGTGAGCGCGGTGTGTCCGAAGTCGGCTTCAACGCCCGCATCGAGGGGATAATTGGTGCGAGCGATGCTCGTGTCTACGTGAGTGGTGAAGTCGAAGTCCGGTCCGGGCGACGTGCCACCCCTTGTGAGCGCCGCGGTCTGGGTGTCCATACTGCGACGTTTCCAAGCGGCCGTGCCAGCCACCTTTGTAGTAAATGAGGCCTCCGGACGGAAAGCGTCGGACGGCCGAATGGCTCGAACAAGTCGCTCACGCCGCCGTTTCGTCCGCCTACGCCACTGCTGCTGGCGGTTCGCTTGTTGCATTAGAAGACCCCCATCAAGTCATCGACCTGGCCGAAAACACTCGCCAAGCTGGTCGTAACGGCGTCTTCATCAGTCGGAGACGCTCCGCCGAGCATGATGTCGATCACTGCATCTTGGATCGAGCCCTGGCGCATGGCCTGCAGTTCGAGGGCTTGCTGGTAGGACTTATAGCTGACCTGCGGGACGGACCGTAGATAGCCTTCCTCTTTCTGCTGGCGGATCTCTTGTCCCATCGCAACTACAGCGGCGATATAGTCGGTCGGGACCGAAACACGCTTCCCTAGATGACGGACAAAGACTCCGTGTTGGGTCATGTGGCGAAGAACTGCGTCCTCAACCTCGGCCGAATGATAGTCGAGGTAGACCTGAACGAAGCGCCGCTGGAGAGCCTCACTGAGCTCTTGGTTGTTGTACTGGCCAGCCGCAGTCCAGTTCGAGTCGGCCACGAAGGTGACGCTGTCACCAGGGACGATCTCGTCCCGACTCAGATGAACGGGTCCGTACGAAATCAGCTCGAGCAAACTAGCGTAGATCGTCGGACTCGCCGCCTGCGACAACTCTTTCAACCAACAGTAGTAGACGTAATCCTCACCTTCCGGGCTGACCGCCTCCCGGAAGGCCGTCGGAATGGCGCCCTCTTCCCAAACGGTTTGGCTCGCCCCGTCGACGCTTACCAGTCCGCGCCGTCGACGTAGTTCGCTCGCCGAGTCATAACCGCTGATCTCGACCGGAATCGTTCTTGACGACCGACTCGGTCCGAAGCCCAACGCAATCGCAAGCTGCTTGAGCCCTCCCCCGAGCAGCAAGGCCCCCAGCAGCGCGGACTTGCCAGTCCCGGTCGGGCCAACCAACATGGTGTGCGCCCCACTAAGAAGAGGGACGGCGATCTTCTCAACGATCGCCTTGCGTTCGTAGACGGCGGGCGTCCAAGGCGATTTCTCGAAGTAGAGGATGTCCGTGGCGGCGGCGTCTCCCGCCCTCACTGCGGGGATGGGAATCATCATGATTGGTTGTCTCCTTCTTGTTTGAGGTCGATGCTTTCTGTCGGCCAGAGTTCTCGAAGCGTGCGGCGACGAGCCAGAAGCGAATTCGCTAGAGCCCTGAGGCGAGGGCGCGTCCAGCGCCCTACACGCTCCGAATTCGCCGCCCAAGCCCTCACGAATGACCGGGCCACATGGTCGAAGGCGTCGTCGTCACAGTCGTCGAGGACAGCGAGGATTTCCGTAACGTCCTGATCGGTTGGCGCCGAGCCAAGGCTTCTTGTCGCGAAGTACCGAATCAGGTCGCGGCGGCCGGGGCGCGGCAGGGTGAGCACGATGGGGAGCAGGGGATCTGGAGCGACGGAGGGAGCCACTAGAAGCTCGCGGAGTTCCGACTGGCTGCCGACAAGCAGGATGCCGTTCTGGTCGGTCACCTCACGTAGGAGCTCAGCCCAGACGGTTGGCGGCGGCCCTCCTCCGGCCCCTGTGGCGAACTGGGTCGCTTCCAACAGAGGCGTCCCAGGGCTTTCTGCCATCAGTAATTCGGCCGCCTTCGGCGTCGGCACGATCGGGACGTCGAACCGCGCCAGCGTCTCGTTCATCGACAGGAGTTCTGCAGCGATGGCTTCCGTCGCCAAGCGACGGTTCGCTGCGACTTCTTCGACCAGGGCCACAACGGCACGTGAGCGCAAGGCGACGGCGCCCTCTCGCGCGAAACTGCGAATCGTTTTCGAATCGACCGCGTAGGGAATGACGCGCTTGATGTAAGGTGGCGTCGCTGCGTAGCGCTTTGCCAATGACTCCGGATCCGGTGTGAGTTGTTGTCGCGTCTGCCTTCCCTTAGCTGCGATGTCCGCGATGCACTTGGCTAGGCGTTGTCGCTCGATCTCGGCGAGAGGTCCGCAGGGCACCGGTAGCTCGACTACGATGGTCCCGGTTTCCTGCTCGGCGTAAGCGATGTACCCCGCGGATAGACCTTGAGTTTCACGGACGAACAGCGGAGATAACGGCGCTACGGTATTGGGGCAAAAGTCGGAGATCTCGAATCGGACCGCTTCGTGCTTGAGGTCCTCGCCGAGGCGAATCACTACACGGCTGTACCCTGCCGAATCAGCGTCGCGCGGATGTCCGATGATCGCGTGCGACTCAGCTTTGAAGACAGCTGACGTCGCCTGTCGTACAAGTTCGATCGCGTTCGATTTTCGAGTCGTCATCGTTGATCGGCGGGATCTGGCCGCCACTCGGTCAACGCTATCGGCTCAATGGGCTCTATTCAACTATTCTATTCAGCCGCTGATTTGAATAACCAAATATGACAATCTGACGTTGGTTGGAATATTCTACGCTTGACTGGACTTGATACCAGCAACCTATCCCTGGACTCCATAGAATGCATTTGGAGGCCTACTGATGAAGAAAAAAAGAATCGAAACTATCGACAGAATCGCCGCCGCCTATCTGCGCGGCCAAGGCGACACACAGGACAGGATACATGAGATCTTGGGTATCAGTCAGTCGTCTGTGGCAAGAGCTCTGGACGAGACGAAGGGGATCTACTGGCAGGAAGAGTGCCGCTTTCTGACAGAGCGTTTCGAGGAGGACCAACCAGAAGGCCTTTCGATGCGCGACGTTCACCAGCGCGTCGGCCGCTTCCGACTAGCGGCGAAACTTGCCGCCCACTGCGGGCTCGCCGAAGAAGACATGCCCGAGATCAGAGTCTTTCCATGCGGCCTCCCAGGCAAAGTCGTGTGGGACGAGCGCGTCACGAATCTCGGTCGGGCCGCGGCCGGGGTAGTCAATCAGCTTCTACTGAACGGTGGGATCTGCGGGTTGACCTGGGGGCGTCATGTCCAGTCGGTCGTCGCAGGCGTCGAAAAGATTTCCGCTCCGTCGTCCTCGGGCCAGCCTGAGCTCCGCGTACTTCCCCTTTGCGGCGACTCGACCCTGAGGCCGATCCCCTCGGATCAAAGCTCCGCGGTACTCGCCATGCGTCTGGACCAAGCCATGAACGGAAAGGGGCATGTGACGCCCTCACTGGCGTCCGTGCCCGCGTTCATCCCAAAGAACTTCTCGAAGCAGGAAGTGGCGGCCGTTCGAAAGCTTATCAACCTCAATCCCGACTACGTAGAGATCTTTGGCAAGGCCGGCGCGAAGCGCGTCAAGGGTACACCTCTGATTCACGACGTTTCGATGATCCTGACCGGAGTGGGACCCGCCGTAAGGCGAGGGGGCAAGAGCGGACATTTCTTCAAAGCGGCCGGCGTGGACCTAGACCGCTTGAGTCGCCTAGTCATCGGCGACATCTCCGCTTACTTCATCGAGCGCCCCGACCTCAAGCCCCACGAGAAGGAGCAGGTCAAGAAGATCAACAGCCTCTGGACCGGGCTCCATCGAGAAGACCTTCAGCGGTGCTCGGACGCAGCGCGGTCCAGCAATGGAGAACGCCCGGGCGTGGTCATCGCTGCCGCTGGCGAAGATCGCGCGGAGGTCATGGTGGAGATCGCCCGCCAGAGGCTTTCCCAATTGTGGTTGATCGACAACACCCTGGAGGCACGGGTCATTGAACTCGTGTCAGGTTCCGAATGAGGCAGGCGGCGAGAGCACCCCAGCACGCTGTTGGAGTGCGCCAAGAGACACCGTTTAGAGTGGCCAGAGGTTAAGGGACGGGCGTGCGGCAAGGTGAGGACCGGTCTTGGCTCGCCGCTCTTCGGCGAGCGGTGCTTGATTCCAATGCCTGTAGACCCGCATTTCCTTCAGGTTCTTGATGCAAAACAGATCGTAGGATGCGGCCGTCACAGTAAACACTCGTTACCCCTTCTCCCGGCCTCGGCGGCGTCTCTTGCGTCGCTCGCCCGTCGCCTTCGTCCAGTCGAAGAACTGCTCCACCACCCTGAAATTCTTCTGACTCTGCTCTTATCCGTCGTGCCGCGCAGCTCACTGCCCTTCTTCAAACAGCGACTAGAGTTGGAATAGCTTCCATTGGCTAGGGTCTTCCACTGACTTCATGGTAAGACCTTAATTGCCGTGCGGCCCGCGCCCTCATTGAGTTTCCACTTCATGATCTTTCGCCAGTCTGAGGTGTCTCCCTGGTCCGCCTCCGCTCTTTCGCTCTTTCGCTCCTTCGCGCCCACCTCGACTTCGATAAGGCAATCCAGTGACTCGAAATGTCGACGCTCAATTGATTCCAACATGCGCCGCACTATCTTTTCTGACTCGGCTTCCGGCGTGAACTTATTGGAATAGGACGAGAATTCTTTTGTCACGCCACCGGTTAGTACATGGGTAAGGGCAAATGTGGCTGGCCCACTCACACCATTCAGAATAATGATGTATCGCTCGTCCGCAGACCCTTTTGACCTAAATGGATTGGGCAGTATTGCGATTTGACCTTGAACGGTGAATCTTGGCTGTCCCTTCTCGACTTGACTCTTGTATGGGTCGAGCATGCGACGACCAGTCAATTGGTTAGATCGAAAACCTCGTCTCGGTTCCGCTTCCTTTACTAGTTCCTCCCGGTAGAAAAATCTTTTCGCGCTACTCTTCTTATCCCCCTCGCCTGCGACTCTCTCTTTCACCACGACCATGGCCATGGGGTGTTTCTCGAGTCCGTCGCTGGACTCCGAAAACAGGGCCTCGACCGGCACGTCATACATACTGCCGAGCACGATTTCGGTTAAGGGGTTGACGTCAGGCGAGGCCACCAGGATGCAGTTCTTGTCTTTCATCATGTTTTCTAGTGCCCTCACGTAACTTAGGTGCGACTCTGTCTGCTCCCTCCCTGGATACTCCGGCGTATATACCGGATTCTCGATTTTTGCCCTGTACTGCTGGCGCGCAAAGTACGATGTTAACTCCGATGCGGTCCGGAGATCCCAGTCACCTATCATTTCGCGACCAAACGATTCATTGTGCAGAGCACCGGTAAAGATCGACACCTCACCCCGCTTCCCGAGTAGGCGGTCCCAGAACTGCTTTCTGGACCAGTCCGCGAAATCAGCTGCGATCATCTGGTCGAGTGAGGATGTCAATTCTTCCTCGAACCGATCCGGAGCCTGCTTGATAAAAATCATGTGACGTTGGGCCCGAATATCGAACGCCAAATCCCTCACATCGTCATCACGGCGCTCCATTACGGTCACGGGTACTATGTTCTTGCCTTGAGCATGACCGTAGCCCAACCAGAAATAGGCCATCGGGTGACAATCCTTGAAGCCCGTCCGGATGATCATGCAGTAAGCAGAGTCTACTTGATCGCGGATTTCGGCAAAGCTTGCATCCGTCTTGACTGGCTGGACATTTCGAAAACTGTAAATTGTTTCAAGATAGCTACTTATAACTCCTTGCGATTCGGAATCAGAAGTCAATCGATCACAGATCTCCGCTATCGCGAGACCAACCGCGGACTCAACGTGACTTTGGAAATCGATATCTATGTCACCCGTTGGAACAATTCGGCTGTTTGTGTCAGGTTCTCCGAGGCTGTGCTCGTAGAACAGAAAAAGCGGATCTGTGTTTCCTCGACCTGTACTGCGCGCGGGGTTGATCCATATATTTCGCGCCAGATCGAATTCTTCGCGAGCGATGGGGTCGAGGCCATGATACCTGTAAGCATTACATCCGAACATCTTCAGCTCATCCGCCATTTTTCCGCCAAACTCCGCCTCGTCGTGGCAGATCACTAGTATCTTGTGTCCAATTCCATAAGCTAGGCCCAATTCGTAGAATACATTAGGGTTTGGTTGCGATATGTCGACGGTAATGAAGTCGGACTCCTGTATTCGCTTGCAAACCCCTTCGCAAATAATAATTCCGGGGCGCCGGACTTCGTCAGCTCGTTGCAACTCGACCGATCCGTGAAAATTCGTTGAAAAATACCGATTTAGACAATTTTTCCAGAACACCTTCAAGTTTGGACGGAATGGCATCACCGAGAATCCTACATAGTTGTTGGAGTCTCGTCGTTCCTTCAGGGTTCTATCAATAACCTCGGTGTATACGCATCCCTTTCCCGTCATAAAACAAGGATCAACGCGCCGATGGGGAAGATCGATGGCCTCTTGGAATGGATGTGGAGTGTCCTGGGGAGGTTGAGGCAGATCTGCCCCGCCTGGGTGGTCGTCTTCCCGGTCCCCTGATGCGGTAATTGTTGAGTTTCGATCTGGCGGCGTTACGTTGCTCATAGTTCTCCTTTCCGCGATATCGACCATTCAGTGAATCTGTCAGTGGCGGGGGCAGAATACCATAGGGGCGGTTGGGAATGGTGCGAATCGAGCGGTCTGGGCGTCAGCCTGGCGGGAGCCGTGAAAGGCCCCGCGTGCGATGTGACGAGCGCAAGAGGGTTGTAGAGGACTGGCTGAGGGCGGGGGCGATGGGCGACTGGGTGCTGTCGCGGCTGCCTGGGATCAGTCGGAAGGCGAGCCGAGACGAGCTCCAGCGATTCGTAAGGAAGGGCTTCGCGGGGCTTCAGGTTGAACCGCACGCGGCGCAGCGGTGGGCACCGTTGACGCCCGAGAAGGTCGAACGCCGGCTCGTGTGCTGACACCATCCGAGTCGCGGATCAAAGACGCCGCGATCTTGGATTCCGACCGCAGACCGGAGGCTCTCTGGTTCTCGGTGCCACCGTTTCGCGAAGAGCTCAGGCGATCCGGGGCTGCGCCTTCTCTCGGTGCCTAGGAGAATTCCCCCGGGTCGGCACCGGGCGAATCGTGCGCTTCTCGTGGATCTCTCCAGGAATGAGGGACAATGCCGACGGTTCGTGAGCGTGACTATCGAACATGATTTCACTACAGAAGACCGGCCCCACCGAGGCGTAAAGGTGACGGAGTCCGGAAGGAGATGGTGCTTGGATCCGGGTCACGAAGTGAACTCGCTCTATGTGTTCGCGTGTGGCAACTTAGGGGCCAAGAGGCCGATTCTCAGTGACTATGCTCGGCGACGCGGAACCGCGTCAAGCCGAGCGCCCTGTACGTTCCGAAGAGCGCCCGCTGAAGCTGACGTTGGGGCGCTTCCTCAGCAAGCCCGTTCGTCCTCGTCGCCCACCAGGCCTTAGCGATCAAGCGGTTCTTCGGCCACGCCGACTCCAGCGCTTAACGGTTCCGCCTTTGAGACCTTCATCAGATCGCGAAGAAGAGCGGAAAGGCTCTAGACGTCGATCCTTCCAACCTGGGGCAGATCGACAACCAGGGGGGACGGGGAGGATCACGACGAAAGGGATCAACGCGACCCCACCGGGGTCGCCCGAACACGCCCGGGAATAGAGGGTAAAAAAACCGCACTTAGCTGAAGGGGAATTGACCGGCGGGCGATCTCTCTGGGCTACGAGCGATAGTGAGAAGATGGCCGGGAGGTAATCTCGTGCGCGCCGTATTGCAACCAGCTGGAAGTCCAGATTCTCTGCACCACTACGCTGCGACGATTGATCGTCCCCTACGCTCGATCGGGTTCTGAAGTTCGTCGACGGCGAGATGGAACGCCGACTTCGATCGATCTATCCCGAGGGGTCGGCTCGCGTCTGGGGGGCGACGCGGGGAAAAGCCGATGTCAATCGGAAGAAGTGGCTCAAGATCGGGCCGGACTCCTCGGGCGCCAACGTACTGGCGATCACCCGCTGGCACGCCACGACGGGGATGCCGGAGTTCGTGCAGCAAGAGTTTCTGACGAGCACTGGCGAGTTCGTCTGGATGCGTCAACAGGACGACTCGACCGACGTCATCTCGAGATCGCGCGCGATGGGAATCTATTCGAGGAGGTCTACCGGGAAACGCGCGGGAGCCTGTTCACCACGGCGCCGGATAGGGCGGGGGTCGGCGGTTTCACAATGGGCGGCGCGGGAAACGTCGATTTGCACGTGCTGCATAGGATCTAGACCAATCAAACGCTCTTTACGAAGTCCGGCAGATGTACGGGGCTGTACTCCCGAGTATAGGAGCGCACCGCCTCCTTGCTCGTCGTTTGGGCATAAATGATCGCTTCCTGCACGCTAGTCTCCGCGAGGAAGTTACCTTCGAAGCACACGTCGAGTACCTGATATACGAGCTGATGGCTGGATGCTAGTACTAGAAAACTCCGGTCGATCCACTGCCTATCGCGGTGAACGTACAGTATTCGCTGAGTTCCACCTTCCGGCGGGTGAATTATCTCCCAGTCCAGCGACCCATAGAACTCTGGCGTGAAGTGAACCGCCATATCTGACAGCATTGCGACGATTGTGTCTATCTTGTCGCACAGTTCGTGGTCGCGCACCTTCTTGTAATTGATCCTAATGGGTGCCTTTGGCCGCACGCCCCGTTGCCTATCCCGCCAACGAGCATCACGTTCCGTGAACTTGCCCCATCGCTCCAGGTTCCGAGGGTCGAGCTTAGTGGCCAAGTACATCTTGGCGGCTTCCAACAAGCGTCGGGTTATGGGGTACCCGTCCTCTGGTTGCCCCGCCCCGGAAATCAACGCAGCAGAATGGAGTGATCGTCGACCCAACAGCATCAGATCGTGATAGATGTAGGTCTCACTCAGCAGCTGCGAACCGTCTGCATCCAAAGCAGCTCGATAGACGTCGTCCAAAGATTCCAGCAGGCCTCGCCTCCATTTGTCGTCGATCGCCCCACGCTGGACCTTGGCGAAGTGGTCGAAGTACGCTTCGAGGGTTGGATTCAGTTTCATACTCTCACCACGAAACTCAACGACAATGCAACGTCGATGGAGAAACGATTGTCCCATGCCACCGCTGACCCTAGTCGATCGAGTGTTCGGTCTCATTGGTGTCGAGCCCTCCAGTGTCGTCGCTGCGATCTACCGCACGATCATCAGCATCAAGGACAAGAAAGCACGGCTCTCCGCAGTCGAGATCGCCTCGCTCGCCGCGATCGAGTACAACGACGTCGTAAGGAAGGCTGTCGTTGGGGGACCACTCGGAGGTAGCTTCGAACGTCAAGGATGCGTTGCTGAAGGCGAACCGCAACACGCTCGGTATTCTGGCAAGGGCAGCGGATTTGGACGACTCGATTGCGAAGGGCTAGGATCAGGCACATGGTCGAGCATCCCACCGCACCCGAGGACGCGTTCCTTGAGCAGATTAAGGAGCCAGTTTCCGAAATAAGCGTAGACCTGCTTGAGTCGGGCTTGGACTCCATCATCGAGAACCCACTGCTCGGAGAGATTCCACTGGTTCGATCGGCCCTCGCTGCCTATAAGATTGGAGGCGCGATCAGAGAGCGGCACTTCGTCAGGAAACTCCTTCTGATGCTCCAGAAGGTGAGCAGGGGCCTCGCTGATGGTCTTGATGTGTCCGAGTTTCGTTGGATGCTAGAGGCGGACGCCGATATGCGCCGCCGGGCCACGGAGCATATTCTTGTGCTCCTGGACCACATAGCGGATGAAGAGAAAGCAGCAATCGTGGGCGAGCTCCTGCTGGCGCATATGGCTGGAGAGATCACTTGGGAGCGTTTCGTCGACCTGACTCTTTGCTTGGACGCTCTACATCGGCGCGGTTATGACGCTGTCGTGACCCTTTTCCAGGAAGGTGATCACGGAAGACACGTGACTCGCATGGCCCACGAGGGACTGCTGTACGGCGCTGGCATTGTCACGCGGCATGGTTCTCATCTCCAACTCAACGAACTTGGCGTCGATCTCGCCAAGTTCGGGTTGTGCGCTTACACCTCGCGGTGACACGTGCCGATCCTCTACGGCTTCTGCCGGGTGCGCGGCTGTGCAGCTCAGCCGGTTCGCGGCGGCTTCTGTGCGGCACACCAGCTCGACCACCGGGCCCAAGGAGACGCCCGGGGAGCTTCGCCGTACGCCCAGGGGTATGACTGGGACTGGCGCCGCGTGCGCGATCGCTACGTCGATGAGCAGCTGTGCGAGGACTGCCTTGAACAAGACCGGGTGACTCCAGTCGACGAGGGAGATCACGTCGTGTCGCTTCAGGAGGGCGGAGCCAGGCTTGACCCTGCCAACCTACGTGGTCTCTGCCGTAGGCACCATGCGGCCAAGACACGGTACGACCAAGCGCGTCGCAGGCGAGCACAGCCCTAGTCGCCAGCACGGTTCGTCGAGGCCGCACGCACGCTGCTAGCGCTGGCACGAGGCTCACCGGCCCGACTAAGGGGGGTACCGGGGTTGATTTGCCGACAAGCTTGCCTTGCGAGGGTTCCGCCGTCTCCCATGCACGCCCGCGCATCAGAAAAAAAGTGAAGAGGAGGCTTGTACCGTCTCCGCTGCTAGGGAAGAATATGAACCATGGAATTTCACTGGGGAATTACGCCCGAATCTAAGAACTTCTTCGAGCGCCATCCGCAGCTCGACGAAACCTTTATACGTGTGATGGACCTGGCCAATCGCACATTCGGTCGGGAGTACAAGCACAAAGATCGTTTAGAGCAGATTGGTTTCAATCTCGGACAAACGTGCCGAGTGGACTTCTTAGAGATCCTCTTCCTCGCGGCGCATGGCTGGGGCATCGGAGCTTCAAAGCTTCTCCGCGGACTCTATGAGCGGGCTGTAGCGCTGGCGTACATGATCAAGAACTCCGAGAAGGCGGAGCGTTTCTTCCGTTACGCCGCGATTCAAGAATACAAAGTGATGATTGCAGCGGTGGAGCTTGTCGGCGAGGAAGAATTTGACAAAGGGATGGACGGTACAACGACGGTCGCCAAGATCAAGGAATTGCGAGAGAAGTACAAGTCTGAATTCAAGAGGCCAGTTTCTTGGGATGAGAAGGGTGTCTTGGCGCAGGCACAGGACGTGGGTGAGCCGTACACGACCTACTACTTAGGCGGGTACGCTATGCCGAACATGAACATCCACGCCAGCTTGGCGTCAGCTATGCAGGAGTACGGCGAGGAGTCCGACGAAGTGCGGAAGGAGCAGCGTCGTAAACAAGCGGACTATGCCTTGTTCCACGCGCACGCCATCATTCTCATGGTCATCCGTTCGCAGAACGATCTATTCTCGCTTGGCTTGGAAGGGGAAATAGAAGCTTGTCAGAGCGAGTTCGCCAAAGTGTGGTCACTGGCGTGAGGCTACGTGCAAGGCGTTTTGGCGAGGCTATCCCAACAGCCCGTCAATTCCATCGTCCGTCTCCCCGGTCTTGTCGCCCTGCGTCCCGGGTGTCTTGTTGGTGTCGATGCGCTCCCAGTCGTAGGGCGTGAGCCCGTATCGAACGCAGAGGCGCTCGAAGCTTCGGCGCGCGTCGTTCAAGGCCTGGACGGCCGGGTGCTTCTTCGTATCGCCGCCACGGCCTTTGACGGCGACTCCCTCCTTCTGAAGCGTCTTGCGGTACTGGAGGATCTCGCACCAGTACTGCGCGAACTGCTCAAGCCCGAAGACGTGGATCTCTTCGAGCCCGACCCCGGACTTCAGCAGGCGGGCTTCCATCGCGCGGTAGACGGCGCGCTCCTCGTCGGTCGTCAGCGATGACAGCTCCCCCAGCGGCGTGACGACCAGCAGCGGCCGCTCCCCTCGTTGCTTCTTCTTCGACCGGCCGCCGTCGATCACGTCGAGAGCGCGTGGCTTGCGGCGTCGGCACTGGAGGATCCCCGCGTTGACCGGCGTCTTCGGCTGGAACTCCACGTGGACGTGGCTTCCCTCTGAGATGACGTCGAAGTCGTCGCCGAGAGCCTGGCCAAGGGCATCGGCGTAGTCCTCGAGCCGAATCTTCAGGCCGCGGGATGAGATGTCGAACGCCTGGCCAGCGTAGTGAAGCGAGCCGTGGCTGTGCCTACCCTATGCGCCGGACGACATCTCCCAGGTCGACTCTGGCGAGAGGTCCTCAAGCACGAACATGGACAGCGTTGCGGCGAAGAGTACTTCCGGTCTCAGGCCGGCGATCCGGGCTCCGCGCTGGCCGGGTTTGATGCGAGTCTCCATGAGGAGAGCTTGCGAGATTGGGGTGCGCTTGTCGTTGAGGGTGACCAGCGGTCCTACTTTCGTCCAAAGTCGATGCGAAAGCGATCGTGGGAGACCCTGGTATCGTCGAAAACTGGGGCAGCGATTCCAAGCTGCTTAAGGACGTCCACGAGTGCCGACGCTCCTTGTGGGTGGCCGTCGCGATTGACGGCCAGTCGGATCCCCTCGTGATCGAAGGGAGGTACGAGTGCGACATTCACGTCCCACCCGGCGGCGCCGAGCGCGGAGCGAAAGTCATTCGCGTATTGGACCGCTTCGTCGTCTGAAATGCTGGCGGCGAGCGTACATTTGGTCCCTCTGAATGCGGACAGGCTTCGCGTCAAAGCAGCCTTCTGCTCGTCGTTTAGCGTCCGCCTGGCATGTTGCTGCTGTTCTACTTTTTGGAGGGTCAGGATTTCATCAAGTCTTTCCAGGATCTCTGAATAGGGTGCAGGATCCTCCTTTAAACGTTGGTCCAAGATAGCTGCGAACTTGTTCAGCAGACTGGTAAGCGCTTCGACATCAGCGCCATTGCATGTGATGGAGACACTGCCATCAACATCGGCAACCGCGGGACTGCAAGAGCCATGGGTCTCCTGATCTATCGTGTCGGTTTGGGCGTAGACCGCGGGCGCAATCAATGCTGCGAGTGTGAGGACTGGCAACCTCACTGCCGAAGTGACTCCCTTGCGGGCATTTCTATATTTACGTCTCCCTCGACATCGGCGATCGCGGGGCTGTCCTGTCCCTTCGTCTCCTGCCGTATGGATTCCGGGGCGTCGCCAGCTGTCTTTGCCTCGAGATTCTCCTGAATGCCGGACTTCGTGTAGTTCACCAGGCCCCACAAGACGGAAACAGGCTCACCTGCAGAGGCTGAGAAGTGGCCCACGCCCCAGACCACTGCTATGACTAACACTGCCGCGATGGTCAGCTTCCTCAAGCCGAAAGTCCTAACCATTTTCACAAAAGTGTCGATATTATCAGACATTTGTCGAATGGTTCTGAGCCTAGACCAATCCTTCGGTTTTTGGCAAGCTAAGAATCTTCGTGGGTCGGTCGACGACAGATCCTCCCGTTTCCGGTCACCATCCTGCTAGGTGTACGACCGCGGCAAAGCCGAGCGCCCGGTGCGCTTCTACGAGCGTCTGCTGAAACTGACCGCCGGCCGCTTCCTCGGCAAGCAGTTCACGCTGTTGCCGTGGCAGATGTTTGGCGTAGCGCAGATCTTCGGCCACGTCGATTCCCAAGGCCAACGCAGATCCCTAAGGAGGACGGCAAGGCGTTAGAGGGCAACGATCTCAGACACACTCCCGACAGATGCTTGACCGGCTCGTCATCGAGTCTATGTTCGGGTACCCGCAGCCAAAGCTCGGTGGAACCAGAGGGGGACGGGGAAGATCACAAAACTTCCGAAGAGCGCGACCCCACCGGGGTAGTCTGTACCCCTGCAGGGATCACAGAAAAAAAACCCGCACTCAACTGAACGCCGACTGGCCGACGGACGAGCAATCTCTGCACCCGAGCACGAACGTCGATCCGCGCAGCAGTCGATCGATTGAAATGAAGGGAAATCGTCGTCGAACGCGCCGCACAGTGGCGTCCGCGAAGGCCAAATCTTCTCACTTGGAGAGGGCTTACCACTTGGCAGCCTCGGCCAGGCGTGCTGTCAACCTGAACTAGAGAACTGCCGGGTCTTGAGCTCAATATATGCCTGACTTCACCCGGATTCGTACGAATCCGGATCCTACTCGATTGCCCAAACCACGGAGGGGAAAGTTAGCTGAATTTCCGCCGCGGTTCGCTCGCCGAACGTAGGTCCTCGCGGGCCAGCGGGTTGATATGCGGGGAGATCCTCGTTCGGAACTCAGGACTTCATTCCCCAGAAGGTCCATCTGCCGTCCCTCAACCAGTTGTCAGTTGACGCGTATAGCCCTCGCACCAGAGTTCAGCCGGGCTCCACCGGCCATGGGCTGTCAGAGAACTCGCGGCGCTAAGTACTTCCTGGGTGGCTTTTGTGGGTGTTGGTCGGTTTCGGTCAGCCCACCCGAGAGACTTTGTCTGCTCCGCCCCACTGGAATCATCTGTCCCCGAAGGCACCAGAAGCCTCCAAACAGACCACGCTATGAAGAACCATCCGTGGCCGACTCCGCGACTACACGCAGCCGCCAGAGCTTCTTTCCTCTGCTGACGCCCGCCTCCCCTACAGCGACCTGCAAACCCGTAAGGTCGTCATCGACCCCCACCGGACGGTCTTTGTTCCTTGACAGGAACTTCCCGAGCCGCTTGCGCATCGAATCTTCGCCGTTTTGACCTAGGTCAATCTCGATGTCCGACTCGTTCTCAGCGAGAACCTTGAAGACATCGCTAGTTGAGACTCTCTTCTTCTTGAATGCTGACCACCACAGCGTGAGCAGATTCCGGAGTTCGTGGTTGTCTTGGCCAGCGCCAGCTCGGAACTCAAGGTCGTGAGCGAGAAACCCAGGGATTCCCGCCGTCTCAAGAATTCCTCCAACGACGCCAGCCCAGGCGTCAAAGCTTGGCTTTGTCGTCGAAGCTCTCGGACGTCCGCTCTGATGCCAATGCCGACAAAGGATCAGCACGGCTCTCAGCAACTCACGACGGTTGTTCCGGACCCACTGCAGCAGATCCGTCCGGCGGAACTTCCTCCTGGTCGGATCCTCAAGTCCCGCATCTAGCCGACAATACACCGTCCGGCGGGCCATCTCGCCGTCCAACACAACATTGTTGCCGGTCGCGACCCAGATGAGCTCGTTGGACAACACGGGCTTCTTGGATGCCCCCAGAACTCGGTCTGCCCAGGTTGAAGCTGTCAGTGCTTGCTTCGCGCTTCGGCCAACAAGCTCTTCGACGTTGTCGAGAAAAAGAAACGTCGATCCGACCTCCAGAAGCGTGGCGGTAAACATCTTTCGAAACTCATCGTCGCTCTTCGGACAAGGCGACGACGAGGCTGGCACTCCCAGAAATACCGACGTGATGGCTGCGACCAGATAAGTGGCGCCCGTGCCGGACGCTGGCTTGTCGATTAGATGAAGCGGCATCGGGCCATCAACCAAGTGCCTCACGAAAGGGGCCAGCAGGAGGGCAACCGCGGTGGCCCTATCTGCTCTGCTGCGGAACGGAAAATCGTGAAGTAAGTCGTCGAGGAGTAAGCAACGGGCCGCCTTGACCGAGTCTTCGCAGACTGGATCAACCGCAAAATCGCCCCTGTCTCCCGCCGTGATAGAGCAGTACAGGCCGGTCCCTTCGTGAAATCCATCGCTGAGAATCTCCCCATTTGCCAGTATCACCGGGGATTGAACGATTCGTTTGAGCCGGGGCAAAGGCGGACTCGGCTCCTGAAGCATATTGGTGATGACTTCAATCGGTGGGTGGCGGCGCAATCGAACGTCTTTCGCCTTAGACTTGTGGAACCAGTGAGCCGACCTAGCGCTCTCGAAACGCAGCGAATAGCGATCTAGCATCACCGTTTGGCACACTCCCTTGCCGCTCTCCTCCACCCGGACAACTGAGTCGCCCAGACGAAATAGGTACGTTGGATTGTTGCTCTCAGCAATCGCGTCCCAAGCTTGCCCGGTGATTCGATCCAGATCGCCGTCGCCGGCATCAAGTTCCGGCAGATCAAGCGATCTCGCTTTTTCGAACAGGGCTTTCCCCTCTTCGGGGCCATGTTCAGCGAGATAATCGTCGATACCTACTTTGTCACTAGATCTAGGCAGATTGACGATCCGTACGCGCGCTCCCAATCGGCGGAGTTCTCTCGCTAGCCTCTGCTCGGCCGCCGCCACTTGTCGATTCCGGTACTTGTCCGCATCGAAGACGATGAAGACTGTGCGGCCCTCCCATTCGAGTCGGGAAAAGTCGGGCAATAGGCCCCTGACCTCTCGTCTCGCTCCCGTGGGTCCAGGTTCCTTTCCAATCGTCCCTCGCCAATTCCAGACGCCGGAGATCCCGATGGGTAGGACTTCGAGATCACATTCTGCGGTGAGGCACGCCAACGCGAGCGTCTTCTTTTCACCTTCTGTGATTGCAACGGGTAGGTTCTTGTTGGCAAGCGCGGACTGCGAGACCTCAGGCGGAAAGTAGACGAGGGGGGGCCGCTGGGGCGGGCCGATATACTTGCGTCCCTCCCTGAGCGATCCGTCGCCCCCCCATTCGGCATCAGGGTTGTCTCGCCGCAGCCTCCACTCTCTTAGGGCGCCGCCAACTGGGTCAAAGTAGGGAAATCCGATCCCGCCATATTCACCTCGACGGTCCCCAATGCCGAATAAGGCTCTCGCTTGGGAATCTGAAAGTCTTCTGAGGCAGGCGGCTTCGGCCAAATCGCGAGTGATCCACGAACGCTCCAACTCGCGAAGGTCGTTGTTACTTAGGCGACGTCCGGGAAGAGGACGTCGCGCTTGGATTCTTCGGCCGCTCACCGTCCACCCCCTCTCTCGCATTCGTCAGCTCGGCGGTTAAGCCACTGCCTCACCGCCTGTCTCGAGTACACGACTGTTCTACCGATCTTGGAGCGGGGCGGTCCAACCCGCAGCGTGTGCCAACGGTCAGCCGTTCTCTCGGAGATCGGGCCGCCGGGGACTAAAGCACAGAATTCCTGTTTGGTCAGGTAATCGGAGAAGGGGTCTTCGTTTGTCATTTTCACCTCCAGGCTTGACGCCGGTGGAACGATATTGACACCAGAGGCCCTTTGGTGGAAGTATTTGTAAATTACGTGAATATGATGAATTTTGATCCATCAATTCTCGCCTCCGATGGCCGTCTGAGCCGCCCAATTCGGCAGGCTAAGCTCGTGGTGCCGAGGCTTGCGTGGATCGAGAACGATCACATTTGGTGGGATCCTGTCAAACCATCGACGAGGCCGATGGGCGGAGACCTAGTGGAGTCATTCACACGGCTTCGCGGAGGAGAGCCGCAGGACTACCTACGCTTTGCCAAGAGGTGGGGTGTGCTGGGCCTCTGCGAGCACGATCTGCCATACATGCATAACTGGCCTACGCCACCCGACGGGGGCTGCAGTCCTCGAGAATGCCTTCGGAAGCTGCCAGCCACATTGACCGGCAAGACGAAGACCGAGGAACGTTTCTACCATTGGGAGCCCCTTGAGATATGGAGACAACTGGTCTCCAAGACGAATGCCTGGCTGAACTTGGCCGCTGCGTACCATCTGGGGAAGCGGGGCTTGAAGGAGGACTGGCGAGTGTTCGGCTGTAAGTCTGTACCGGCCCCGAAGAAGCGAGCTATCCGACTCATGAACTGGATAGATGCCCAACTTCGACGCTCGAGTGTCTACCCAACGGTCGTCGAAAGACCGGACCGCGGATTCTCAGTGGAGTATTGTCCGCTAGGGAACTTCAATGTCGGCGGCGCGTTGGCACTGCAGTTATTGCTGGCCCTGTGTCGGACCGACGGGCTTTCTCATTGTGATGGCTGCGGCAACACGTACGTCGTAACCGGAAGGAGGCCGAACCCCAAGCGCCGCAACTACTGTGACTTATGCTCGAAATCCGGGGTCAGCGGCCGAGACGCTGCGCGAGATTACAGGGAACGCCAGCGCCCATCTCTTCCGGAGATCCAGTGCAGAATCTGCGGCACCGCCATCCCGCGAACGGGAACACGAGGACGGCCGAGGGTGCGATGCAACGACTGCGTAGATGGCTAGAGTCGTCCAGCGGGATCAAGCGAACTCGACGAGCGAACTCTTGTTGCCCGTTAGCAGGCTATTGACAAACCTGCCCCAATGCTCGGCCGCCTGCCGCTTTTCCCTTGTGTACTCGTAGCGATCGTAGACGCTGGTCACGGAGCGATCAGTGTGGTTCAGCAGCCGCTCCACAACGAATCGCGGCGTGCCAAGCGCGGCGATGTGGCTAGCTGCCGTACGCCGCAGATCGTGGGGGGTAAAAGGAAGAACACCGAAGTGCTTACGCGTTCGGCGAATCGCATGCGACAGGCTCAATCGTGCCAGGTGAGGTGCCTGGTCGGATGGGAACACAAACTCCGAGTCCCGAGACCGATCTTCCAGGATTGTCTTCGCAAGGGAGTTCAGGGGGACGCGGTGCGCTCTCCGGTTCTTAGTCCGCGCCCCGGGGATCTCCCACCAATCGTTGTCCAGTTCAGTCCAGCGCATACCGACAACCTCGCCGGGCCGAGCCAGTGTGAGCAAGATCAGCCGTAGTGCAGTGGCGGCATCAGGTCCCAGCCGCGGGGCGTCGTCGAGTCGCTCCCAGACTTGCACGAGTTCGCCTGCCGTCAGCACGCGGTCCCGTGTACCCTCAGGTGCTTTCAGGACCAGGGACGCGGGGTTCCCGGTTTCAATCAATTCGCGCCGGAGTGCCCAGTTGTACGCTCGGCTGATTGCAGAAAGTAGACGGTTCGCGGCGACCGGCGCAGAAGAGGCTTTGCCTTCGACAAGGGCGATGACATCTCGCCTTCGAACGGCGGAGGCCTTCAGCCGTCCGAGTGTCGGGATCGCGTCGCGGCGGAGAACTCGTTCGGTTTCTCGGCCAGAACGCTGTTGGGAGAGATGACTACTGGCGAACTCATCAACAAGCTGAGCAAAGGTCAGATCACCCCGCCTGGCCTGCTGGGCTGCTAGTGGATCTCCGCCTCCGTCGACCTTGGACCGCAGTCTCACGGCCGCGACCCGCGCCGCAGTCGCCGTCATCGCGGGCCAACGTCCGATCGTGGAGCGCCGCTGGCGACCGTCTTCGGTCCTGTAGTTGTAGACGAAGCTGTTGACACCGGCGATCGTGGTCCTGAGGCCGAATCCCTTCAGGTCGGAGTCCCACGTCAGCCGGTAGCCCCGCTTGGTCTCCTCGGGCGGCCAGCGCTCCGGCGTTGGGATGGACTTGATGGTTCGCTCGTTGAGTCTCATGCGGCCGTGCAGTGTCAGCACTATGTCAGCAGCCGGATGGCGTCTGACTGACGGCTAGTGTCCGACAGATGTCAGCGGGCGTCAACTACAATCCAATTGCAATGAGTACCTTATCGTCCTGCTAGAAGAGAACCTCCATGAACTCAGCAGCATAGCCAGGAGCGAGAATCCTGCTTCACACGCAGGAGGTCCCCAGTTCGAGTCTGGGCGTGCCCACCATTTAAGCCCTGTGTTTCCATTGCCTGCCGCTGCCCTCTCTCGCTGCTGAGACGGCTACCGCAAGGATACCGTCAGAAAGGTCCCTTCAGCTGACCTTGACCGTCAAGGAAGTTCCGGTCCGTTCGTTCGCTTGCCGGTCGAGCTTCTCGAGCGCCTCGCGCATCATACGAGTCGCCCTGCCCGAGCATTTGCGTGACGAAGTGATCCGCCCACACCCCCGGCGCTGAGGCTCTGAGCCGCGTTGCGAACGTGTGCCGCAGCTCACGGAGTGCGAAGTGCTTCATCCGCGACGTAAACGCTTTGCGGGCAGCTGTGGTCATCGGCATGTCCGCGATCCCATTGACCATCTTCGAATCCGGCAAATGGACGATCCCGTTCATGAGATCGACTTGCGGCTCCCACGCCAACATTGTTCGGAGAACCACCCGAGTCCTAGGCCTTTCCAATGGTCGCCTCCAAATACGCTCCTTCGGTTGGGGGAACGCAGTCGTCCTCCTTCGCTATATAATCGGCAGCGCTGCCACATGGGCCGCGAAGACAAAGGGGGTCTGGTTGGCCGAAATCGTCCTGATCAATCCGCGATTCGAGTCGTCGTATTGGGGACTGGAGCACGCCCTGCCGGTGTTCGGCGTCAAGGCGAACCTTCCGGCCGCTTGCCTTCCGCTTCTGGCGGCGCTGACTCCCGACTCGCACTCCGTCACATTGATGGACGAGAACGTCCAGCCGATCGACTTTGACGTATGCGCTCGAGCCGACATCGTCGGTCTTACCGGCATGATCGTGCAGCGTTTCCGCATGAAAGAGATCCTGACCGAGCTCAAGATCCGCGGTTGCTTTGTCGTGGTTGGAGGGCCGTGGGTCACAGTTCAGGAGGACTACTTTGGGGAACTGACGGACGCCGTCTTCGTCGGAGAAGCGGAGGAAACCTAGCCCCAGTTCCTGCGGGAGTGGGAGGAGAAACAACACAGCGAGCGCTACGAGCAGGCGGACAAGACCGATATGACGACGCTCCCCGTGCCGAGATTCGACCTCCTCGACACGCGCGACTATCTCATGGGCAGCATCCAGTTCTCGCGCGGCTGTCCGTTCACCTGTGAGTTCTGCGACATCATCGTCGTCTTCGGCCGGCGGCCTCGGATCAAGACGAGCGGCCAGATTCTCGCCGAGATCGAAGCGCTGCTGGCTGCGGGCAAGGATGCGGCCTTCATCGTCGACGACAACCTCATCGGCAACAAGAAGGTGATCAAGCAGGTCTTGTGGGACCTCGTGGAATGGCAGCGTCAAAGGGACTATCCGATGACCTTCGTGACCGAAGCGTCGATCGATCTAGCGGACGACTCGGAACTCATCCAACTCATGGTCGACGCCAACATTCGCGTCGTTTTCATCGGCATCGAAACTCCCAACGAGGCGGCCCTGGTTGAGACAAAGAAGCACCAGAACGTCCGGAAGAACGGAACGATGTTGGAGAAGGTGCATACGATCCAGCGCGGCGGACTCGAAGTCTGGAGCGGGATGATCCTTGGCTTCGACAATGATGATGAAACGATCTTCGATGCACAGCGCGCCTTCATTAAGGACGCTCGCATCGTCAACTCGATGGTCGGTATGCTCGCCGCCATCCCCAAGACGCCTCTCCATGCGCGGCTCTCGAAAGAGGGTCGGCTCGACTCGGCGGATCCGTCTCCATTCGGAACCAACGTCATCCCGCTCCAGCTGAGCCGCGAGGAGTTGCGGGACGGCTATGTCGGAGTGATGAAGGACCTGTATCACGCGGACGCCTACTTCGACCGGGTCGATTCTCTGTTCCTGCACGGGGGGTTCGGACTAGAACGGACGCGATTAGATCATCTCCGCAACCGCCCCCTACGTCGTCTCAAAGTGAATACCTTGTGGGCTATCGAAGGGATCGCAATCCTGGTGAGGCTCATGCGCACCGGGGTCCGGTGGAGTCCCATAGCCTCGCGAACGTACGCATCGGAAAGCAGACTCGAAACGCACGCCGCTTGAGGAGGCGCGGCGGCTGCAGACGGCGTTGTGACGAAGGTTTTTTGGGGGCGGTTGTGATTGCCGGATTGGGCGATGTCAGGTGGATGTCATGGTCCTGACATTTCTGGTTTGTAAGTTATTGATTCTACGAGGTGTAAATTGGGGTGATGTCAGTCTCTGACACGGTGTCGACCTGTAAGCCATTTGTTTTCAGTAGGCGCGACAGTTTACGAGGCTTCGAATTTTCGGAGTGCTAGATTTCCTGTGAATATCTTATTTTATTGCACTTACGATGACATACGAACTTGATTTCATGACACGGTTCTTGGCGGTCGGCGTGGATCTCGGGTCCTGGTACTTTGGCTGCAAGCGGCGCGGTTGGGCACCGTCATCCTTAGAGTACCGGGGACGTCAAGAGGGTTGAGGGGGGACGGCAGGGCGCGGGACGCGCCCTGCCGTGCGGGGTCAGAGGCAGGCTTCGCCCTGGGCGTCTTGGATGGCGGCGGCCAACGCGGCTGCGCCTGGGCCTTGGACGAAGTCGGGCGGGGGCGACTGACCGTCGGTCTTGAGCAGGGCGGAGGAGAGCACCTCGCAGGCGAGCTCACCGTCGCCCGCCTCGATGAGCGCTTCGCTCCGGATCGTCATGTTGCGCATAGCGTTGAGCCGTCTCGCGGCCGACCTGCCCAGTCCAGTGCCGGTCAGTTGACCGGCTCCGACGAGGTCGTCGAAGATCTCGGTGAGCGTGGGGCCGACGGGGGGAGCCGCCAACTCGAAGGCTCCGATGTCGCAGACGCCGAGTTGGGGACGATCAACACCGCGCTGATCGGTCTCCGGGCAATCGAGCGGGTCGCCGGCGTTGAAGGCGAGGCTCGTGTTCGTGATGGCGTGGGTTTCCGTCGGGCCGCCGTTGTCCATCAAGGGGCCGAGGTTCGGAGAGCCCGCGGTCGCCGAACCGCTCTCGAACACCATACCCGACTGATTCTCGATGATGCTGTAGAACGAGTCGAATTGACCGCGAGCGTCCGGTCCGATCGCGGCGGAGTTGCCCGCGACGATCGTGTTGTGAAGTTGGCCAGTCCCATCGTCCGAAGCGATTCCTCCGCCCTGGGCGTCAGCGCCCAGCGCCTGATTTCCTGCGATCGTCGAGCTTGCAAGGATGGCGGGGGAGTCATTGTTGAGCAGCACCACTCCGCCTCCCATTGCCGACGATTCGCTCGTTCCGGAGTGGTCTCCGACTACGTTGCCCGAGATGGTGCTGTTCGCGACTAAGATCGGGCTTATGGCAACCACGCCGCCGCCCCACGCGGCAACCGGGCCGCTGGTTCCACTGTTGCCCGCAAGATTGCCGGAGATCGTACTGTGGTCGATCCGAATGCCGTTCGGGCACAGAAAACAATTGAGCATTACGCCCCCGCCCGCCGCTAGTACCGGGCCGTCGCCCACATCGGCTCGGTTGCCCGTCAGGTTCCCCGAAATCGTACTTTGATTGATTACAAGCGACGACGTGGTCCCGGCCACCCCGCCGCCCCCGGGGAGGAAAGGCGTCAGGGAGCTGCCGACGCCGATCGCGGAATTGTCCGTAATCCTGCTCGCCTCGATCTCCACGTGCGAGTCCAACGCGCCGATTCCGCCGCCGCTTCCGAACGTGCTGACGACGCCGTCGCGATCCGCCCCCGCGACGTTGCCGGAAATGACGCTTCTTTGTACGAAGAGGTTCGATCCGACGACCGCGGCGACGCCGCCCCCGAGCCCGCCTTCGGCGTCACCAAACGTCCCATCGGCCACATTTTCAGTGATCACCATGTCGCTCAAGGTCAGATCGCAACTCTCGCTGAGGATCGCGCCGCCTGCAGGGTCGTCCGCGGGGGTCCGCCCATGGGTCAAGGTGAGGCCTTCGATCGTAACGACGTCGTCGCCGCAACCGAGGTTGAAGATGCGGTCTTCGCCGCCGCCGTCGATCGTGATTCGGCCGGGATCCTCGGGGAAGCCGGTAATCGTTAGATCTGTCCTGATCCGGAGCGAGTCGCCTAGGTCGATCTGCCCTGAAAGGGAGTCGTCGAAACGAATGTTGTCCTGTTCGTCGTTGTCTCCGGCGTCGAGGAGCGCTTGGCGCAGCGAGCCGGGGCCGGAGTCGGCGAGATTCGTCACGACGAAGTCCGCGGCTTGGGCGCTTGCGCCCAGCAGGCCCGCTGCAAGAATGGCTGAGAGAGTACGAGTCATGGCTGAATGCCTCCTTTGATTCCTAAACTGTTGTCGAAAGGGGCCGCCGCGACTGGCGCGTCGGCAGGGGGGCGGCTATCGGAGAAGAATTGGGGCGGCGGAGCGCGCTCCGCCGCCTGCCGTCAGATGCAGTTGTCGCCCTGGACTTCTTCGATGGCGGCGGCCAACGCGGCTGCGCCTGGGCCTTGGACGAAGTCGGGCGGGGGCGACTGACCGTCCGTCTTGAGCAGGGCGGAGAAGAGCACCTCGCAGGCGCGCTCACGGTCGCCCGCCTCCATGAGCGCTTCGCTCCGGATCGTCATGTTGCGCATAGCGTTGAGCCGTCTCGCAGCCGACCTGCCCAGTCCAGTGCCGGTCAGTTGACCGGCTCCGACGAGGTCGTCGAAGATCTCGGTGAGCGTGGGGCCGACGGGGGGAGTCGCCAGCTCGAAGGCGCCGATGTCGCAGACGCCGAGTTGGGGACGATCAACACCGCGCTGATCGGTCTCCGGGCAATCGAGCGGGTCGCCGGCGTTGAAGGCGAGGCTCGTGTTCGTGATGGCGTGGGTTTCCGTCGGGCCGCCGTTGTCGGTCAGCGGGCCGAGGTTCGGCGAGCCCGCGATTGCCGAGCCGCTGTTGAACACCACATCCGACTGGTCTTCGATGATGCTGTAGGACGATTCGAAGAATCCGGAGGCGTCCGGTCCGGTCGCGGCGGAGTTGCCCGCGACGATCGTGTTGTGAAGTTGGACGAACCCCTCGACGTCCGCGATGCCCCCGCCTACTGCCTGAGCGCCAAGCGCTTGATTGTCCGTGATTGTCGAACTCTCGATGAAGCCAATAATATGCGGGCCAAGGTCGTGAGGGCTCAGCAGCAGTCCTCCTCCGATAGGAGAAACCGAGTTGATTCCCTTCAGATCTCCGACTCGGTTTCCTGAAATAGTGCTGTTCGCCACCACAGCCGTATCGGCATAGACGCCCCCTCCCGCGCTGTAGTCGACACCGCTGGTCCCGCTGTTTCCGGCGTGGTTGCCGGAGATCGTGCTGTCTTCAATCCGAAGCTTGCCCGTGCTGTCTTCGATCGCGCAACCGCGACAGAAGGCGAGTATGCCTCCGCCGGCCGCAAACACGGTTGCGTCCCCCGCGTCGGACCGATTGCCCGCCATGTTCCTCGAGATCACGCTCCGCTGAATTACAAGCGACGAATCGAGCGCGCCCACGCCGCCGCCTCCCACGAATCCCTCGGGGTTGACGTTGATGGCGGCGTTGTCCGAAATCACGCTCCCAACAATCTCAACTTGTGCTTCGACCGCCGCAATTCCCCCGCCGAGGCCGGTCGATTGATCGACGCTGTCAGAGTCGACCCCTGCGACGTTGTTGGAAATGGTGCTGTCGATCACGTGCAACCTTGCCCCGGCAATGGAGACGCCGCCCCCGTTTCCCTCTTGAAGGCCGCCGCTCCGCGACTCGACAGCAACACTGTTCGTGATCACCATGTTGCGCAAGATCAAATTGCAGACCTCGCTGTAGATCGCGCCGCATTCTTGCGGCTCGGGCTCGTCCGGCCATGGGTCAGGGTGAGGCCTTCGATCGTAATGGTGTCGCCGTCACAGCCCAGGGTAAAGATGCGGTTTTCGCCGCCCCCGTCGATCGTGATGCGGCTGGGGTCCCCCAGGAACCCGGTGATCGTCAGATCCTCGTTGATCGAGATGTGGTCGCCCAGGTCGATCTGTCCCGAAAGGGAGCCGTTGAAGGTGATTGCGTCGGGTTCGTCGTTGGCTCCGGCGTCGAGGACCGCTTGGCGCAGCGAGCCGGGGCCGGAGTCGGCGAGATTCGTCACGACGAAGTCCGCGGCTTGCGCGCTTGTGCCGAGTAAGCAGGCGGCAAGTATGGCTAGAAAGGTCTTGATGGTGCGGGCCATGGTTGTGTGCTTCCTTTGATGTCTTTGCTTTCGAGATGGGCCGCCGGGATCAGCGGGGGGGCGCTGTTACATCCGGCTTTCGGGTCCCCGGTCTTCACCCGGGGCTGTTGGTTTGAGTTACGCCGCCGGAGTGTCTTCGTCCGACACGCCTTGCTCACGACGTTTCCTCTTGAGCCAGACCAGACCAAGCAAGCCCGCGCCGAACAGCGAGAGGGATGCGGGCTCGGGAACGGCGACCGCGGTGATGTCGTCGACGCCGTAGAGAAAGACGCCGCCGCAACCGGAGTCCGAGCCGCAGGTGCGGATCTGAGCTGTGGAGAACGGGTTATCGCTGATCAGGCCGACGAAATGGACGGTCGTAAAGCCGTCTCCCAGGATGATGGCGTCGGCGGCGACGTTCGACGCGGAGCCCTCGGAAGTCGTCAGCTCGAAATCACCGTCAAGAATCAAATCGATCGAGGTGAAGAAAAGGCCGATGGCGACGGTCGGGGCGGAGAAGCCGAGATCGAAGCCTTCGGCGTCCTCGATCAGGTTGAAGTTGCCGGCAAAGTCCGTGCCGAGGAACTGTGTGCCGGAGGTCGTCGCTTGCCCGGCTTCGGACGTATCGCTGATGCGCAGCGAATCGCCGCTGGCGTAGGAGTAGTTGAAGGTGATGCCGTCGATCTCGTCACCGCTGTTGATGATGGAGCCGGGGGCGAGCGAGTCGAAGTCGATGATGGTCGTCGTGCCGCCGAGGCCGCCGAGCGCGGCGTCGAAGGCCAAGGGGTCGGTGAACATCGTCACGGCCGAGGCCGGACGGCCGGCGGCGACGAAGAGCAGAAGTGCGATAAGAAAGCGTGCGGACATGATGGATCTCCAATGGGCGTCGAGTTAGGGGCGGGACGCTGCGGTCCTTCCTAGGACGGCTCGCCCAATTTGTTTCCGCCGTCCGGGTAGATCGCGTAAAGCGAGCGAGAATCCCGCCACGGGAAACTCAACTTTTTCTTTCAATCGCGCCCGAGAACGACGGGTAGGCAAATAGCCTGGGCCCCACAGAGTTCGCTGGACTGCACCCTGCGCGCTGACTCTGACCGTCCCGCGCCAAGCGCATCGGAGGCCGACGCGGCCAGCGCCCCAACAGTCAGTTGGGGCGCTGGTAGCTCCGGCTTTCCGATCCCCGGGGTTTCACTCGGGGTGTTGGTGGAATCACTCGGCCGACGTGAATTCGTCGGATACGCCTGGTTCGCGGCTCTTCCTCTTGAGCCCGACTAAGACGAGCAGGCGGGCGCTGAACCAGGGAGAGGTGCGGGCGAGAGACTAGTCCTCGACCTCGGGAAGCTTGGCGCAGAAGGCGCCGTAGTTGACGCTCCGGGATACGAATTGCTTGCGATTGAAGACTCGGCAAAACCACTCCCTGGGTTCGCCGGTCCGCGGCCCGGAGTACACGACGCGAATATCAGGCTCGCTGCCGGCGTCGCCGCAGGCGCCGCCGATCAGCACCTCGTTCTCGTCGCAAGTCGCGACGAAGGGGCAGTTCCCGGAGCCTGTGCATGTGTCCGAGTCTAGTATCCACCGGCCTGTCAGAGCCGGTCCGGCTTGGCCTTGAGGGCCCGTCGGCCCCTGGGCGCCCGTAGGCCCGCGTTCGCCGCTGGGCCCGAACGGGCCAAGCAGGCCCGCAGGGCCGCGCTCGCCCTGCGGCCCTGCCGGACCCTCCAGGCCGACGTCACCGGGATCACCCTGAGGCCCTACCTCCCCCGCCAGGCCCTCAGGGCCATCCGGCCCGATACTGAAGTCCATCCTGTCGATCTGGAGCTCGGGAGTCCCGCCGCCGGCCGGTGTGATCTCGTTCGCGACCAGAACGCGGTACGTGCCTGCCTGCAGGCCCGCCGGCAGGTTCACATCGAATCCCCGAGGGTTAATCTGGTTGATGGGCAGTTGTTGGAACAGGGCGTCTTGCCCGAAGAAGACTCGCAGTTCCCTCTTGACGCCGAAGCCGTCACCGCGGATGACTAGCCGTCTGGGGACGTCGCCCCGGGGGCCGGTGTAGGTAACCTCGGCGCTTTTGATGACCAAGGTGGGCTCCGTGTCCGGGTCCTGATCAACGATCGGCTCGCCGCGGACGTCGGCCAGCTTCGCTTCGAGCACGGCGACCTGTTGCTCCAGATCGGCGAGTGAGATGCGCTGAGCGCGGGCGGCGGGCGGGGCCAAGAAAGCTGCCGCAAGCGAGGCGAGCGCAAAGACGCTCAGACAATGTTTTGTTCCACGGTTCTTCATTGATCGACTCCTGTTGCTGTCTCGTGCTGTGCGGCCTATTCGCTTTGGGGCGTCTTCACGCAAAGAGCGCCGGTATTGAGCGTCTTGCCTTCAAACAAGCGGTTTTCGTTGTGTGCGCGGCACAACCACCTGCTCCGGTCGGAGGGGTCGGGACCGCTGTAAACGACCCGAAGCGCGAAGTCGCTTCCGGCATCGCCGCATCGCCCCGAGACCATGACGTAGCCGATGCTGCACGTGGCGCTGGTGTCGCAGGTGTCATCCGCTTCACATACAACGGACTCGTTTCGCCATTCGTAGTTCACCAGCGTGGGCCCCTCGTCACCCTCCGGGCCCGTAGGCCCTGGAGGCCCCGGGAACCCTGTCGGGCCTGGCGTTCCCGGCTCTCCCCTCGGACCTTGAGGCCCGATCGGCCCTTGCGGGCCCTGGGGGCCCTGCGGACCTTGGGGGCTTGCACCTGGCGGACCCGGGGGGCCCTGCATGCCTTGCACTCCGAAGGCGAGGTCTATGCTGTCGGTCTGCGGTTCGGCCGGGCCTCCGCCCACAGGCGCGATCTCGTTCGCGACGACGACTCGAAAGCCAACGACATAGGGGTCAGCAAGACTACGGGCGGGGGCCTCGACCTCGATCCGCCCGTCCGTCCAAGTCAATACGGTCAAACGCTCAACGCGCTTCGGTTCGCTGTCGGGGTGAGTCATCAGGACTTGCGCCGCGGAGCCTAGGACGCCGAAACCACGCCCAGTCAGGACGAGGGTGGGGGACGAGGAGCTGGAGTAGCGCACCTGGGCGTTCGCGATCGTCAGGCCAGGCGCCGTGCCGGCATCCAGGTCAGCCAGGGCCTCCTTCTCGAACTCGGCGAGCCTTTGCTCTAGGGACGCCGTCTCATTCGAGAGTCCGGCGAGCGAGACTCTCTGGGCGCTCGCGAGCACGGCGGCGCCCGTCAGGGCGAGCATGAGTACGATCGTCGTCTGCATGCTTTGATATCGCAGGGTCATTATTCTTTCTCCTCAGTGCGGGCTTGTTCCTCGGGGTTACTTGTCGATGCAGTACGCGCCACGGTGGACTGTTCGGCCATTTGTCGGGTGCCTATTGCGGACGATGCAGCGCCACTCCGAATGGTTCGACGGTCTCGGGCCGCTGTAGATCACGCGGATGGAGTTGGCCGAGCCGCCGTCTCCGCACGCACCCATCGCCGTGATCTCGGTAGCCGAGCACGCCAATGTGTAAGCGCACCGTCTGTTCGAGCCGCAGGAACTGCTCTCGAAGATCCAGCGGCCGTCTAACATCGGCCCAGCGCTCCCCACAGGCCCCTGGGGCCCGACCGGCCCTTGCGGACCAGGCTGGCCTAGAATAAAGCCGGGGGGGCCCTGCGGGCCCTGCGGACCTACTTCGCCCTGCGGTCCGGTTAGCCCGGTCGGTCCCTGAGGACCCGTCTCGCCATCCGGCCCCATCGGGCCCATCGGGCCTTGCGGCCCTTGGGCGCCGACCGTCAAGTCGAATCGGTCGACCCCAAGCACGGGGTCGCCGCCGCCTGACGGAATCAACTCGTTCGAGACGACGAGCAGGTAGTTGCCGGCGGCCAGATCGGAAGGGGCGTGCGCTTCAATCCAGCCGTCCTGCCAAGACTCCATGCTCAGCGCTTCGAAGGAGGTCCCGGTTCCGAGGAGAACGATTTCCTTGCCGTTCGCTTCCCCGAAGTTGTGGCCGCCGATAAAGATGGGCGCGCCGGGCGTGTGGATGGCGCTGGCGATCACGAGACCGGCGTCCGGGACGGGGACGTCTTCGAGCAGCGGCTTGCGCTCTTCGTCAGCGATGGCGGCCTTGAGTTCGGTGATGCGTTGTTGCAAGCCCGCCAGTGAAACGCGTTGCGCGGGGGCGGCGGCGGCTAGGGCCAATCCGAGCGCGAGCGCGGCGAACGCCCTTATATATGAGTGATTTATCGTCATCTTGAGTGCTGTGTGCCTCATGCGGTCCTTCCTCGGTCGGCTGGACTAGTTCGTTTCCGCCGTCCGGGTAGAACGCGTAAAGCGAGTGAGAATCCCGCCACGGGAACTCAACTTTTTCTTTGAAACACGCCCGAGACCGGCTGGGAGGCAGTAGCATGGTCCCCAGGGAGTTCACTGGACTGCACCATGCGCGCCGACTCTGACAGTCCCGCGCCGAGCCCAGCGGAGGCCGGTGCGGATTCCGCCCGCCTCTTTGAAACCTTGTATCGCGACCTGCGGGCCCTGGCCGGCCACATGCTCCAGCGCGAGTCGCCCGGCCATACCCTGCCGCCTACCGCGCTCGTGCATGAGGCGTTCCTTCGGCTCAACGACAAGGAGCGTGGGGACTGGAAGAGCCGCAGCCACTTTGTCGCGGCCGGGGCGACGGCGATGCGCCACATTCTCGTCGACCACGCGCGCAAGAGACGTAGTCAAAAGCGGGGCGGTGAACGAGTTCGCACGCCGTTGACCGAGGATACGCTCTCGGTAGCGCGTGACGGCGATATTCTCCTGGTCAACGACGCGCTTGACGATTTGGAGCGGCTCGACCCGCGCCACACCAAGATCCTAGAACTCCGCTTCTTCGGAGGTTTGACGGAACCGGAAATCGCCGAAGCCATGGAGCTCTCCGCCCGAACCGTGCAGCGTGAATGGTCCGTCTGCCGCGCCTGGCTGCGCGACTATCTGGAGAACGAGTCCCGACCGTGACGGCTGACGAGTACGCACGCGTGAGGGAGCTGTTTCTGCGCGCGATTGAGCTGGAGCCTGCCGAGCGGGCGGAGCTTCTCGAGAAAGAGTCCACCGGGGAGATGCGCGAAAAGCTGCGGCGCATGTTGGCGTCGCACACGCAGGGAGAGATCGTCGAGGGACCGCAGGTCTCGGAACCGGCGGAGTCGCTGGCGGGGACGACCGTGGGCCGCTACCGCGTCGTCGAACGCATTGGCGAAGGCGGTATGGCTGTGGTTTACCGCGGCGAAGACGTCGATCTGCGGAGGCCGGTCGCACTCAAGTTCCTTTCGCCGCTGCTCTCGCACAGCCCGGAAGCGCGCGAGCGGTTCTTTCGGGAAGCACGGGCGTCCGCTGCGATCGACCATCCGAACGTCTGCCCGATCCATGAGATCAGTGAGGAGCTCGGTCGCCCGTTCATCGCGATGGCCTTGCTCGAAGGCCGGACCGTGGCGGATCGCTTGCAGTCCGGACCGATGGAGATCGAGGCGACTCTCGACGTGGCGATCCAGGCGTGCCGGGGACTGGAGGCGGCGCACGCCAAGGGCATTATTCACCGCGACGTGAAGCCCTCCAACCTGATGCTGGTTCGCCCGACAACCGGCCAGAGCCGCGAGCAGGTCAAGATCCTCGACTTCGGAATCGCCAGCTACGAGCGTGAGAAAACGCTTACGCAACCCGGCGCCTCCCTGGGCACCATCGCTTACATGTCGCCGGAGCAGATCGCCTCGGAGAACGTGGACGAGAGGACGGACCTGTGGTCGTTGGGCGTCACGCTCTACGAAATGCTGGCGCGGCGGCCGGCGTTTGACCGCCCGACCATGCGCGAGCTTGCGGCGGCGATCGCAGGCGCCGAGCCTGCGTCGCTTGGGGAACTGCGCGACGATCTTCCGCCTAGGTTGGGCGACGTCGTTCGGCGCCTGCTCCAAAAGGATCCCGGCGAACGCTTTCAGTCGGCGTCGGATCTTGCGGTTGAGCTGGAGGAGATCCAGCGGCTGTTGGAGACCGGGGGCGAGGCGGCATCCGTGTCCGCGCCTCCCGCTCCGGCGCCGTGGCGCAAGCCCGCCCTGGCTGGCGGCGTGTTGCTGCTGGGGGCGCTCGCTTACTGGACGGACTCCGGTCGCGAGGAAGCAGGACCGACTCAGACGACATTACTTGAGCCCAAGCACGTCACGAGTTACCCCGGCGTGGAGTCCTCGCCGGCGCTTTCGCCTGACGGGCAGTCGCTCGCGTTCATCTGGGACGGAGGCGAATCGGGAGCCGCGGACCTGTACGTCCAGCAGATCGGAGATTCCGAGCCGTTGCGCTTGACCCAAACGCCGGAGAACGAGGGGAGCCCGACCTGGTCTCCGGACGGGGACCGCATCGCATTCGTCCGCTCGGACGGCACGAACCGGAACATCCACAGCGTACCGGCGTCCGGCGGCGCGGAAGAACTCGTCTCCGCACTCGCGGGACCGGGGAGTGCTTGTTGTCTCGACTGGAGCGCCCGGGGCGACACGATCGTGCTCGAACGAGACGCCGCGATCGTCGCGATTCCGCTCTCCGATCCCACCGCTCGGCCGGTTCACTATGAGGAGGAGGGCTTCAACGCTGACTTGCCGCGTTTCGATCCCGCGGGCGATCGCGTCGCGTTTCTCGAACAGCGGACGCAAGGGGCGAAGGAGTTCGTGGTGGTTCCGGTGAGCGGAGACAAGTCCGCCGCGCGGCGTTATCGCGATCCCGAGCGTTTCGATTCGCTGATGTCCTTCACCTGGAGCAGCGACGGGAAACGCCTCATCTATGGAAAGCGCCGCGAGGCGCCTTTTCTCGCGCTGAATCTCGACGACGGAAGCGTAGAGACTTTGCCCATCCCCCCGCAGAACGCCTGGCGACCGGATATTCGCGGCGACCGGATGGTTTACTCGAGTCGCGTGAAATGGGATTCCAACATTTGGGCGGCGGACTTGGAAGAGGCGCGCAGAACAGGGCAACCGGTCGAGGCGCGGCTGCTGATCGAGTCGTCCCAGCGCGAACACGGCGCCGGCTTTTCGCCGGACGGAGAATCCATCGTCTTTGTATCCGACCGCTCGGGAGCCATGGAGATTTGGCGCTGCGACCGGGATGGGCGGAACGTCCGGAAGCTCACGTCCATCGGTGTCCATGACCTCGGCTCCGCGTCTTGGTCGCCGGACGGCGCCTGGATCGCCTTCGACGCGGTGATCGACGACCGAGAACGCGACGTGTATCTGGTGAGCTCGGAAGGCGGGCCTCCGCGGCGCGTCACTCAGTCGCCGGCCCGGGACATCGTGCCGAATTGGTCGGCTGACAGCCGCTGGATCTACTTTGCCTCCGACCGGGCGGGCAGTTTGGATCTGTGGAAGGTTTCTCCTGACGGAGGCGACGCCGAACGGGTTACGACTGGCGGAGCATTCGAGGCTTTCCCGACGCCGGACGGCCGCTACCTGTACTACTCGCGCAACGACAGCGACGTGCTCACCCGCCGGGACTTAAGCAACGGCGAGGAGGTCGTCTTTCCGGAGGTGGGGGACGGCGGGCGTCACCGATTCTGGAGCCCCGTCGAGGACGGCATCTACTTTCGGGACTCCAATTCCGACCCTGGCTGGATACGTTTTCTGGATTTTGAAAGCCGTTCGATCCGTAAGATCTGCCGTTTTGAGGAATGGGAACGCGGTCCGCGCCCGATTGCGGTTTCGCCCGACGGCCGCACGTTGATCTTTACCCAGCGCGACGACTACGACCAGGACATCATGATGGTTGAGGGTTTAGAGTTCTGATAGCTGCCGCGCCCCATCGTGGCGTCAACCGGCAGTTTGTCGGCCCTTGATTCGCTCATCGCCTCGCGACTGTGAGTCCGCGGAACGCGGCAGCGCTCCAACGATCTGCTCCGGCGCAGTGCGGTGGTAAGCGAGACTAGAGGCATGAGCGAAGCGGTATCCACGATCCGCATCGGGGTGTCCCAATGCCTCATGGGCGACCTGGTCCGCTTCAATGGCGGGCACGCGCGAGATCGCTACCTGACAGGACTCCTGGCGGACTTCTTCGAGTTTGTGCCCGTGTGCCCCGAGGTGGAGATCGGACTCGGCATTCCGCGGGAGACGATTCGTCTAGAGCGAGCGGGAGCAAGCGTTCGACTCGTGGCGCCGAAGAGCGGGACCAACTTGACGAGACGTATGCGAACGTATGCGAAGAAGAAGGCAGGCGAGCTGACGAGCGAGGACCTGTCAGGTTTCATCCTCAAGAAGGACTCCCCTTCTTGCGGGCTCCTTCGAGTGCGTGTCTACGATGAAAACGGAGTGCCCAGCCGATCGGGTCGCGGAGTGTTCGCCGAGGAGCTCTGTTCGAAGCACCCGCAGCTGCCAGTCGAGGAAGAGGGTCGGCTGAATGATCCCCTGCTGCGTGAGAACTTCTTGGAGAGGGTATTCGCCTATCGCAGGCTCAGGGACCTATTCAGCAAGCCTCGTTGGAAAATATCGGAGCTTGTACAGTTTCAAACTCAAGAGAAGCTGCTCGTCATGGCGCACGATCCTCGCTCACAGAGGAAGCTGGGCCAGATTGTTGCGGGCGCCAAAGCGGGACCGCGCAAACAAGTCGCGGCGCTTTATCAAGAAACCTTCATGGGAGCGCTTGAGAAGCGTGCGACCCCAGGCCGTCACGCCAACACCCTCAACCACATGGCGTCGTACTTCAAGCAACATGTTCCGAGCTCAGAGCGCGTAGCGCTCTCGTCGCTCATCGACGACTACCGCAAGAGACTCACGCCGCTGATCGTGCCGCTCACTCTGATTCGGCACTACGTGCGAAAGCATGAGATCGAATATCTTGCCGGGCAGAGCTATCTCGAACCGCATCCGAAGGAGCTCATGTTGCGCAACCACGTCTGAAACGGCTGGATGGGCTTGCGGCTAGGAAGCTATGCGCGGCTCAGCTAGGACGCGCCTGGCGGGCGCCTGGTAGCCAGTTCCACCGGGCAGTCCGCTTGACGGACTGCGAACAAATTCTAGGTAGTCAGGTCTCTCGGCAGGTCCGGAGTAAAGATACGCACCCGCAACAAGTCCGTTGTCCATCAAGAACATGCCGGGCATCCGCAAAGCGTCTCCCGCGGGACCGCCAAGACCGTGTCCGCCAAGTACCGCAACCCGCAGACCACGAAGCCAGCCTGAGGGAGCGAATAATTCTCCGAGCCCCACTCGAGGAAGTCCAAACGCCCTGTAGAGTTCACAGTCGAGGTCTGCGAAGCGGTCGATATCCGCCAAGCCGAATCTTGCGAAGAACTCCTCCGCCTCAGGCTCCGGAGTCATATGGACGAACGCCAATCCCACCCCCTGCGTCTCCAGCTCCTCCCGAATCATTCGAATATCGTCCAGGGCTTCGCGACAGAACGCGCACCCTGTATGACGAAGAAACAGTGTTAGAGTCAGCCGGAGTTCGGACAGTTCAGCAAGCGTGTAGCCGCGTTGACTCATGTGCTTGAGAATGGCGCGATCTCTCGGCAGAGGACGAGGGCGGTCGCGCTCAGCAACATGATCCCTATAGGCGGTCCGTACGATCAGCGCGAATGGGGCGATCCAGATCAAGTCGTCGAAGAGAATCACCGCGCCGGCAACCCATGGCACAGAACCCTCGAGTGCAGCCCCTAGGAAAACCACCGGACCCAACACCTTGCGCGCCAATGCGATGAATACGACCGGCCAGTGCTGGAGCGGCCGCAACGCCGCCGCCGCGAAGCCGATTCCGAAGCACGCCATCGTCAGTCCCAAGGACTGCTGGTCCATGGGATCGAGCGGCGACTCGATTCCAAGCCACTCAAAGGGCCTGCCCGGGAAGAGCACTCCCAAGGCGCCCCAGAGCAGGTGGTAGACGGCCGCCGCGACCAGCACTGGACGCATCCAGGGCGTCTCGGAACGATTCACTCCGTACACGACGCCCTCAGGCTAGCCAATGAGGTTCGGCCGTCCAGGTATTGCAGCGGATCGCCTCTAGGCCAGGGCTACAGGGCTAGTGTGCCTGACGGCCTCGAGTACTTGCGTGACTATGTCCTCCAGGGAAGCGCCGGGGCCGGCCATCTGTCCGCCGACGGACTCGATAGCGGGGTCACTCGCCGGTACGCCCTGACCACCAACTAGACACAGGAACTTTCCACGATTGCGTTTGAGAGTATCAACCAGCCGGAGCCGGTGGACCTTATAGACCGCCGATCGAGTCACGGACAAGAGAACGGCGGCGGGCTTGAGCACTTCGTAGCCGCCCTCCAACTCTTCGAGTGGCAATGCAGCGCCGAGATAACTGACCCGCACTCCGTTGCGAGTCATCATGTACGACAAAACGAGGGCGCCTAGTTGGTGGTACTCGTCCGGGAAACAGGCGACGACCACCGGCGGCGACGAAGAATGCGCGGGCCGCGACGATTCGACCAGCCTCAACATGCGGTATACGAAGATTCCGCTCGCCATGTGCTCGTTGGCAATACTGCACTTGCCGGCGCTCCAGAGCTCGCCGATCTCTTGTGCCGCGCGCGAAATCACTTCGATGACGACGGTGTCGGTTGCGAATCGAGCGAAACACTGGTCGAGGGACCGCTCGATCTGGTCAGAGTCGAGTCGCATGGCGCCTTCGACGATCTGAGCCCGCCACGCAGCGAGCTGGTCATGAGCCTCGGCACTGGGGACGGGGATCCGCACCGGATCCGGCTCGCCCGCCTGGGGGGCCGAGCTTGCAGGCTGCACGAGCAGCGATGCGCGTCCCATCTTGGCGAGTTCCCCGATGCTGCGACCCGAGCGAAGAATCTCCTTCACTCGGAGCAAGACGCGCAGGTCGTCCGCGGTATAGAGTCGGTGGCCGCCTGGGCCGCGCCCGGGCTCGAGCAAGCCATGTCGACGCTCCCAAGCTCGCAAGACTGCCGGCGAAAACCCCGTCAGGTCGCTGATCGTCGCCATCTTGTACGGCGCGTTTTGGTCGATGTCTGTCACTGACCTGCAGTCTCCACGGAGCGACCACGCGGCGGGTTGACGCCGGGGTCTCAGGCACAGGCCGCTTCCGTTCTTGGATGTCTGGAGCGGTCGAACTGGCCTAATCGTATCAGGACCTATACAGAGCGTCCAGGTTTTTGTTCATATTGGGTATTGGCGACGCCTGGAGCGCTTCATCTCGTACATCACCTGTACAAAGGTTGCTAAGAGTGAGATCGGCCTACAGGATGAGGGCAGGCCGACCATCCATCCATGCAGACCTTGCTTTGGTTCCGCGGAAAAGACCTCCGCCTCCACGATCACCCTGCGCTGGCGGACTCTCTCGTGCGAGGGACCGTGCTGGCCGTCTTCGTGCTCGATCCGTTCTTCTTCTCGCGAGAGAAGGCTTGCGAGTTTCCGCATCGCATCCAGTTCCTGCTTGAATCGCTGGTTGAACTCCAGCGCGCGATTGAAGCCCGCGGTTCGAGGTTGTTTGTCGTTCCGGGTAAGAGCATGGATGCGATTCCGCAGCTGGCGGAAGCATGGGGGGTCGAGCGGGTTGCGGCTCTCCGTTGGACGGAGCCGTTCGCCCGGAAGAGAGACCGTCTTGTCGCCGAGCGACTCTCGGTTCCCTTCGATCTCTACGAGGGCGAAACGCTCCACCGGCCGGGGACGCTCAGAACAGGTGCAGGAGCTCCCTATCGGGTGTTCACACCTTTCTCGAGAGCCTTCTGGTCTCAGGCAAAGATCGGCGAGCCGTTATCGCGCCCTGAGCGCTTGCCGCCGCCGCCCGCCGACGTCACGACTCGAACCACCGCCGTACCCGACATGGAGGACCTCGGGCTGAAGCGCAACGCCAAGATTCAAACAGGCGGCGAGGTCGCCGCCAGAGAGCGCCTGGAACGCTTCTTGGAGGAAGCGGCCGCCCACTATGACCAGACTCGCAACCGAATGGATCTAGCCGGTACGAGCCGGCTCTCGGCGGACATCAAGTTTGGAACGTTGTCGGTGAGAACGGTCTGGACGGAGGTCCACAGGCGGTTCGGAGACACGAGCGCCGGACGGTCCTATTTGAACGAGTTGATCTGGCGAGAGTTCACCCACAGCACTCTGTGGGATCGACCCGAGGCGCTCAAGGAGCCCCTTCGTCCTGAGTTCGTCGACTTCCCCTGGAGGTTCGACGAGCGACTCTGGACGGCTTGGGAGTCGGGATTGACCGGCTACCCGGTTGTCGACGCGGCCTCTCGGCAGCTCCGGGCGGAAGGCTTCGTACACAACCGAGCGAGGATGGTCCACGCGGCATTTCTGACCAAGCACTTGCTGATCGACTACCGTTTCGGCGAAGCGCACTATATGAAGTACCTGACCGACGGCGACTGGGCGCAGAACAACGCCGGTTGGCAGTGGTCGGCCGGATGCGGATACGACGCTCAACCCTACTTCCGCGTCTTCAATCCCACAACCCAGGGGAAGAAGTTCGATCCCAGCGGCGACTATGTGCGGCGGTGGATTCCGGAGCTGCGGGAACTGCCGCCGGAGTACTGTCACGAGCCTTGGCTCGCGCCGCCTGTGATTGCGGGATCGGCCGGGGTCCGGATCGGAGCCGACTATCCGGCCCCGGTCGTCGATCACAAGGAGGCTCGCGAGCGGTTCCTGACGCTGGCCAAGTCCCATCTTCAGCGGGCGAACTACTCGTAGCCCAATCGCTCCTGGGAGCGGCGTGACGCGCCCTCTTCCGAGAGGCTCGGCCACATGCTTCAAATCGCGTCCAGAAATGAGGCGTCGGCAATGCGGTCGTACGGCACTCGTTCGGGCAGATAGCCCCGGTCAACGCACCACTGCGCAAAGAGTTCGATTCCGCCGGGTTCCAGGGCGCCGTCGGTCGATATACCGCTGCGGCAGGCATTGGCGATCTCGTCGAGGTTCAGCTTGTTGGCCTCCGCATAGTCGTACAGAAACTGGGGAGTCTTGCCGCCGACATAGTCGCGGACGCCCTCGTAGTAGGCCGACAGGAACTTTCGACCGGTTCCGGCCTGGTCGTTGAGAAGGCGCTCTCCGAAAATGATGAAGTTGTATTGGATCTCGGGGTGGAGATCCGCGATGCCGGGCCCCATGACGATCTTGTCCGATATAGCGGGAAAATCGGTTTCAAAGTGAGACATGACGACGGCGTCGAGCTGCCCCGAAAGCAAAGCTCCGACGGCCTCAGGGACCCGGAGCGACGAGACCCGGACGTCTTCCTGGGAAAGGTCGGCGGCGCCCAGGAGCAAGTCCAAGTAGAGCTCATTCACCGTTCCCCGGTTCGTGATTGCGACCGTCTTGCCGTCGAGGTCCCGGAGATCAAGGTGATCGCCGAACACGCTCCGACGACCGTATACGGTGCCGATCGTCCCGCATGCAGTAGAGACGTAGTGGCGGGCGGCAACCACCCGCAGGGGCGCGCCCTGGGCGATGGCGGAGAGGTAGGCGGGATTGAGCGCCGTGAGACACAGGTCGAGTTCGCCCGCCGCGAGCAGAGGGACGGCCTTGACGCTCTGCGGGAACGCGTGGACGCTGACGTCCAAACCGTTGTCGGCGAAATACCCGGCCTCCAGGCCCACGTGGAACGCCGCCGCGGTGACCGATGGGCGAATCGCTACGCGCACTGTCGAATCCCCCGGAACCCCTTGCCGGGAACAACCCGCCAGCGCTCCAGCCAATAGCGCGACAGCGCTTCTACGTTTTAGCAGCGGAGGCATGTTCGGATTCCGACTCCATGTGCAACGGGAGAATCTTTCCGCGACCCGTCATCGCGGGCTCTCTTAGCTCAACTCGCAGCGCGTCGCTATGCTTCCAAACCCGGGAAGCTTCCGCCCCGCCGAAGACGCCCCTGATCTGCTGAAGCAGGTACTGCTTGACCTGGTCCGGCTCAGCTGCTGAGATCCGCGGCGCCACGCGCAGCACGAGTTCCGTCTGCGCCGCGCCCAGCCTCTGCACGAGTTGGTAGTCGCCGGGGCCGCCTCCAAAGCGGGCGGGCAACTCGGTTTCAAGCAGACGAACCATGTCCGTGCCCGCGAGGGTCATCCCGGAACCGGTGAGCTTGCCGAAGCTGAAGATGTCGAACAACGCGTGCGTGTAGCCCATGCGGGCAAACTCGCAGTCGCAGGTACAAGGCTCGATTCGGCCGGCGTCGTCCATCTCGACGTTGATCAACACGTGCGGTGCGTAGGGGAGGAGAGTGGTGAATTGCAGAGCGTTCACTTCCGCCTCGCTGTAGGGAGCGGGCCGACGGTGCTCGAAGACGGCGATCGCGTCGCGCATGATGTGGACGCCTCGCCCTTTGAGAGCCAAGCAACCGAAACCGATCGGTCCGATCTCTGAGATCCAGTAGCGATTGACGACCTGACACCCGGCATCGAGGATCGCTTGCCGTTTGGCGTGGGTGACAGCCTCGGAGCCCAACGCGAACACGGTCCCCGAGATGTCCAGCGACATCTCTTTGGCCGCTACGGCCACCCGCGCCCCGGCACTCGAGAAGGCCGCAAGGTAGCAGGGGCGGCCCTGGGCGCGGACTTCGGCGATCGCCCGTGCGACGGGACGGAAATCATTCTGCGGCAGGTGCTCCGGATACGGTACCTGTCGCCCACGCAGTCTTCCCAACCCGACCAGCATGTTGGTGAGGGCGCGATAGTGAGCAGAATCAGTCGCGGGACCTCCGAACGAAAACCAACGATGCCAGGGGATGCCGAGGCGACCGTGGCCCAGCGCGGGAATGATGCCCGCAGTGCCGGGCAATAGCGGCTTCACATGGATGCGAACGGTGTCGCCGCCGTAGAACTCGCGGGCGGCCATCAGCCGGTAGCCGTCGATGTAGACGTGCAATTCCGGGCTCTGAGGAGTCCGGGTGGAGGGGCCGCGGCTAGCGCCGCTATTGGAGTGAATGCGACTCTTCCCCGCTCCAGCGACAGGATTGCGGAAGTCCTCGGTCGTCGCCGAGATTGTCTTCCCCGACCGAACGATTGCTTGCCGCCCTTTGAACTCCTCGTTAGAGAGCCTGACCCCCTCGCCATGGAGCTTTTTGAGCGTCGGCTCCAAACCGTCTCTCTTAACGCCGTTTTCCAGATCGCCGAAGGTGCATCCGGCCAATCGAAACATCTCACCGTAGGGAGCGACGGCGCCGTTGAAGACGGTCCGGCGCATCAGATCGAGCCAAATCGAGTCGCGGTCGGCGACATGTCGTCGGATGCGTTCGTCCGTATTTTCTCGGATGGGTGCTCGAATATACGCGTCCACTCCGGCCGCCATTCGAGCGTAGTCCAAGACCTTCTCAGTGAATGTCATCGGGCGGCGTAGGAGTCGGACGATCTGCTGGATCGGGCGCGACCAGACGGGCTATCATACCAGTCGACCTCAGCCCCCAGTCGCGCCCATGCGCATACGCTGCACCGACCTTTCGGTTCACTACCGCTCTAACCAACTCCCCGTTCAAGCAGTCCAAGACATTGATCTGGACGTTGCCGAAGGGGAGTTCCTTTCAATCGTCGGCCCCAGCGGATGCGGCAAGTCGACACTGCTGCGCACTCTAGCGGGCTTGATCGAACCGACCCGAGGAACCGTCCAGCGAGACGGGGCCGTAGGCGGGCCAGACCGTGCATTCCTCGTGTTCCAGGAGAACAGCTTGTTCCCTTGGATGACCGTTCTGCAGAACGCCACGTTTGGCTTGAAGATGCTGGGCGTTGGCCAGGGCCCCCGCAAAGAAGCCGCGGTCCCGTTACTGGAGCGTTTCGGGCTCGGCGGACGACTCGCGAACTATCCGCATCAGCTCTCCGTCGGGATGAAGCAGCGCGTCGCCATCGTGCGCGCTTTCATCAGTCGGCCGCAAGCTCTGCTCATGGACGAACCGTTCGCCGCGCTGGACTGGCTCTCACGCATGGCTCTTCAGCGGGAACTCCTGGAGCTGTGGAGGGAGGAACGCAAGACGATCGTCTTTGTAACTCATGACTTGGAAGAAGCGATTCGGCTGAGCGATCGCGTGGTTGTGATGAGCCCGCAGCCCGGGAGAATCGTCGCTGAAGAGCGTATTCAGATCGAGCGCCCCAGAGATGACAAGGTTCTAGTCCAGCCCGAGTTTCTGTCCGTCAAGCAACGACTTCTCGATGCGCTTCGCGGCTCGGCGGCTCTGTGATGCTGAGGTTCGGGGCAATTGCGACGGCTAGTTGGATCCCCCTATCGCTGGGAGCGTTGTGGGTCGGATTGACGACCAGCGGCGCTGTCGACCCTCTCTTCCTACCTCCGCCTACGAAGGTCTGGCGGGAAGGCAGCCGACTCTTCTCTATGGGAGAGCTGCAAGCGGCGATCGGCCAGACCCTAGTCGTGATGGCGGCCGGTTACTCCTTGGGTTCCTTTGGAGGAGTCCTGGCAGGCCTTGCGATGGGCGGATCGCAGTTTGTGCGTGCTTCACTGGACCCGCTGATCTCCGCTCTGTTGGCGACGCCGAAGCTCAGTTTGCTGCCGCTACTAATGCTCCTTCTCGGCTTGGGAGCGGCGCCCCGTCTGTCGTTGGTGGCGCTGACGTGCTTCCTGGTCACGGCGTTGGCGGCGCTCGACGCCGTTCGTGGGATTTCGCAGGGCTATGTGGATCTCGCCCGCAACTACGGTGCGGGCCGCTTGGAGATCTTCACCAACGTCCTCGCGCCGGCCGCTCTGCCCGTGATCTTCACCGGCCTGCGCTTGGCGGCGGGCAGGGCGCTGGCCATGACCATCGCGGTCGAGTTGGTGAGCGGCGAGAAAGGCGTCGGCGGACTGATCTGGGTGGCATGGCAGAGCTACAGCACCGACCGGCTCTTTGTGGGCTTGTTCACGGCCGCCGGTCTCGGCATGCTGCTGCACCTACTGTTAAGGCGTCTCGAAAAGAAGGCGGTTCCTTGGCAAGCGGAGGCCTAACGCCTTCTTGCCGTCGCTCCCGTGCGGCTGCGACAATCTCCCTGCCGGAGTCGCCGTTGCAGATCTTGAGATCAAGCAAGTAGAGGTTATGGTCGTGAAGAATCAAATTCAATCGCTGGTCGTTCTCGCCGCGTTCGTCTTCACGACGAGCCCCTCGGCCGCACAACCGAGCGCCTATCCGAACGCGCGGACGGGCGGCAACTACATGCACAACTTCTATCTGCCGCCGGCGGCGAGTACGCCTTGGAGGCCGTCGTTTTCTCCAGACGGTGAGCAGATCGCATTCAGCATGGCGGGGTCGATTTGGAGAATGGACATCCATGGCAACGTCGCCTACGAGCTGACCGCGAACGTCACCTACGACTCGTCGCCCGTGTGGTCGCCCGACGGGAGATGGATCGCCTATACGGCCGACGACAACTACGAATCCATCAACCTGCGCTTGCTCAACGTCGCTACCGGCGAGAGTTCGGACCTGACCCGGAACGGTCACGTGCACCTCGACCCGGTGTGGGCGCCGGACGGCAGCCGCCTTCTCTATGTCTCCACCGACCCCGACGGCTGGTATCACCTCTTTTCGCTGCCGATGGACAACGGCGAGCCCGGCGAGTCTGTTCGCCTGACCACCGACAACAAATACTCCAACGATCGGCTGTACTTCGGCGCCCAGGATCTGCACATCGAGCCGACGATCTCCCCCTCCGGCGACGAGATGATCCTGGTTTCTAATCGAGGCATTCCGTTGGGCTCTGGAGCGATCTGGCGTGCACCCCTCGAAGAGAATGCGATGGCGAAGGCGGAGATCATCCTCCGGGAGGAAACGCTGTACCGCACCCGACCCCAGTGGTCTCCCGACGGTTCACGAATCATCTACAGCTCGCATCGCGGCAGCCAATACAACAACCTGTACGTCCTACCGGTCCAAGGCGGCGAGCCCTACCAACTGACTTTCGGAGAGTGGGATCACTTTGAACCGCGTTGGTCGCCCGACGGCGAATCCATCGTCTATGTGGCGAACGAGCACGGCCTCTCCGAGCTGCGCTTGCTCAAGACATTCGGCGGCGAAGAGCGAACTCTGGAGATCCGACGCAGGGTCTATCGACGGCCGATGGGGACGCTGTCGGTCCGAGTCGTCGAGGACGGACGGCCGACTCCCGCGCGCATCTACCTGAAAGCCTCCGACGGAAAGGCCTACACGCCTTCTGACGCGTACCATCGCGTGGCCGCCCGAGCAATCTTCTACGACTTCTTTCACACCACGGGCGAGTTCAGAGTCGACGTGCCGGAAGGCGCCGTGACGATCGAGGCGATGAAGGGATTTGAACGCCGGCCTGTCCAACGGACGGCGGTGATCGAATCAGGCCGAACGACGACGCTGGAGATCGAACTGGAGCGCTTCACCGATATGAAGGCCAGGGGCTGGTACAGCGGCAGCGACCACGTCCATATGAATTACGCCGGCAACTTTCACAACACGCCGGAGAACTTGCTGTTCATGGCCGATGCTGAAGACCTGGACTTTGTCGGGGAGAAGATCGCCAACAAGGACAACCGCATCTTCGATCACCAGTACTACAACGGCGCCTTCGACGAGGCGCGGTCGACCCCGGATCGCCTGATCTCGTTCGGCGAAGAGTACCGTCCGCCTTGGTACGGGCACGTGAACCTCATCAACTTGACCAAGCATCTGATTTCGCCGTTCACGACAGGCTACGAAGGTACGGCGATTGAGAGCCTCTATCCAAGCAATACCGACATCTTCCGCATCGCAAAGAAGCAGGGCGCGCTCACCGGCTACGTCCATCCCTACGCAGGGGTCCCGGAAGAGAGCGGCTACGGGAACGCTCGATGGTTCCCCGTCGATGCGGCGCTCGGCACGGTCGACTACATCGAGGTCATGACGAGCGCCACGTTCGCCAAATACACATCGAGGGTGCTGCACCGGATTCTCAACTGCGGACTCCGCATCACCCACTCGGGCGGCGAGGACTCGATCACGAACCTGCACCGAACGCCGGCGATCGGATCCGCCCGTGTGTACGCACATCTGGGAGACAAGCTGGAGTGGGGCCGTTGGCTGGATGCAATTGAGGAAGGACGCACCTTCGTGACCAACGGGCCGCTCGTACAACTCCGAGTCGACGGCGAGATGCCCGGGGCCGAGATTCGTCTGCCAATAGAAGGCGGCACAGTGGAGATCGAAGCGAACCTGGAGTCCGCCTTCCCGGTAGAGAAGTTCGAACTCGTGTTCAAGGGTCGCGTCATCGATACGTTCGACACGGACGGCGGCCGTTCTGCGTCGGTCCGCAAGCGCATCCAGGTGAACGAGAGCGGATGGTTCGTTCTGCGCGCTACGACCGACGGCCCCGTCCATCCCATCGACGATACGAATCTGCACGCCGAGACGAGCGCGGTGTACGTACTGATCGGGGAGGAGCCGATTCGCTCGACCGAGGACGCCGAGTACTTCATTCGGTGGATCGACGACATTCGAGAGCAGGCGCAGCAGCACCCAGGCTGGCGGTCCGACCGCGAGCGAGAGCACGTAATGAGGCAGCTCGACGAGGCGCGTGCGGTCTACGAGTCGCGGCGCTAGTCGATCGGTCCTCGTCGTTGAGGAGGATCGCAAGAGATTCGGCCACAGGCGATCGTCCCGCGGCTACAGGGAGGATCACGCCGTTTGGTTCAATGGGTCGATGACTGTCGCTTTTGATCTGTCCACGCCGAAGCAGATCACCTTTTTCCGTCCGATGATTCAGCGGCTGCATGAGCGCGGCGTTCAGGTCATCTTGGTCACCCGCGACTACGCCGAGCTCGACGTTTTGCTCAAACAGCACGGACTGCGGGCGAAGTCTTTCGGATCGTTTGGCGGGAAGACGCGTCTAGGCAAGCTCAAGCGGTCGGCTGAGAGAGTGCGCCTGCTGGCCGACTACTTCCACCGTCGATCCCCCGACGCGCTGGTGACCCTGAGCAACGTGGACAGCATTCGGGCAGCCTACGGCCTGGGGATTCCCGTCGTCTGCTTCAACGACCTGCCCGAGTCTCGTCAGGTGGGCAGACTGACGCTGCCGTTGGCCACGAAGGTTTGTGCGCCGTGGGTGATTCCCAAGAAGACCTTCAGCGAGTACGGCGTCGGGAGCGATCGCCTCTACCAATACCGATCTCTCGATCAACTCAGCTGGCTTGACGACAACACCGTCGACCCGTCCTATGCGAAGAAGCTGGGGCTCGACTCCGAGCGGCCGCTGCTGGTGTTTCGTGAAACGGAAGTGCAGGCCTCTTACGTTCGCACCGACATCGTCAACGAGGTGCTTCGTGAACTCAAGCGGAAGCACCCACGGTGGCAGCTTCTGAACATCCCTCGGTACCGTACTCATCGTCCGTACGATACGGGGAGCTTGCTCTCGCATGCTGACGCCTTCATCGGAGGCGGGGGAACGATGTGCATCGAGGCCGCGTACTACGGGACGCCGGTGATCGCCACCCGTGAACTGCGCTGCCGCTACATGGAGTGGCTCTTCAAGAAGCGGTTGGCGGAAGAGCGCCTAGATACCAGTGCCGCTGTCGCCGCCATCGAACAGATCGTAGGCGACCGGAACACCGCGGCGACGGCTCGGAGTAGAAAGAGAGCGGCGCGGATCTTCTCAGAGATTCCGTTCCCCCTGGAGGAAACGGTCGAGGTCATCATGGACTGCGCCGCCGGCTCGAAGGCCTCTAGCTGAGACTCCGACTTACCCTAGTCGCCGAATTGTGCTCGGATAGTCACATGATCGCGACAGACGTGCGCCTGGGCCGGGACGTGTCGGTGCCTCGCCCGGAACTGGTCAATCTATATGGCTGCGCTATCGGCGACGAGACTCGGATCGGCCCGTTTGTGGAGATCCAGAGGGGCGTCGAAGTGGGTTCGCGCTGCAAGATTTCCAGCCACAGTTTTCTCTGCGAAGGAGTCACGCTCGAGGACGGGGTATTCATCGGGCACGGCGTGATGTTCGTCAACGACGCGGATCCGGCGGCCGTGAACGAGGACGGCGGCGTGAAGGGGGACGACGACTGGACCTTGCAACGCACCGTTGTGCGGAATCGCGCCTCCATCGGCAGCAACGCCACAATTCTCGGCGGCCTGACAATCGGCGCCGGAGCGCTGGTGGGAGCCGGGGCGGTCGTCACAAGAGACGTGCCGCCGAACAGCGTGGTCGCCGGAGTTCCGGCGCGAGTGCAGGGTCGCCGTGAGGACCTACGCCGGAGGAAAGGTTAGAGATGGTGCGTGTTGGTTTGGTCGGGCTCGGATACTGGGGCCCCAACTTGCTCCGGAACTTGCAGGAGTCGGAGCACGCGGAGCTGACCGTCGTTTGCGATCGGCGAGCGGATCGGCTCGCGGAGATCAAGAGGAGTCGCCCTACTCTGGCTGCCGCCGACGATCCGATGCAGGTGCTTCGCGGTCCCGACACGGACGCCGTCGTGATCGCCACGCCCCTGGAGACGCATTTCGACCTGACCCTGGAGGCGTTGCGCAACGGCAAGCACGTCCTCGTGGAGAAGCCGTTTTGCTCTACGTCCGAGCAGGCGGAGACACTCGTTGAGGAAGCCGCCCGGCGACGGCTGACGCTCATGGTGGATCACACCTTCGTTTACAGCGGCGCGGTGCGCAAGATGAAGTCCATCGTAGATTCGGGCGATCTAGGCGAGCTGTACTACTACAACTCGATGCGATTCAATCTCGGTCTCTACCGCTCGGACGTGAACGTAGTTTGGGACCTGGCGCCGCACGACTTCTCGATCGTCGACTACCTGTCCGATGAGGTCCCGGTGGAGATTTCAGCCGTCGGCGTGGGACATGTGGAGGCCGGCCTTGAAGACACTTCCTACGTCACCGTATTCTTCCAGAGCTCCTTCTTGGCGCACATGGGCTTAAGCTGGCTTTCCCCAACGAAGGTTCGCAGTACCCTGCTCGGCGGCGATAAGAAGATGATCGTCTATGACGACCTGGAGACGACTGAGAAGGTCAAGGTGTACGACAAGGGAGTATCGGTGGATAGCTCTTCGAGCCCGGATGCGATTCGGGATCTGCTGGTGAGTTACCGAACCGGCGACATGTTCGCCCCGCTCGTCGACCGCCGGGAGCCGCTCAGCTGCGTGGTGGAAGAGTTTCTGGACAGCATCGAGAACTCACGGCGCCCTCTGAGCGACGGCGAGTCGGGTATCCGGGTCGTGCGATTGTTGGAGGCCGCCGGCGAGTCCATCCTTCAGCGCGGTCGCCCCGTAAGAGTACGCCGATGAGTTCGAAACCCTTTGTGCCGCTAATCGACCTAGCTGCACAGCATGCGCATCTGCGCGACGAGCTGCTTGCAGCGGTCGCAAACGTCATCGACAGTACTCAATTCGTCTTGGGCGAACAGGTCAGCGCGTTCGAGCGAGAATTCGCAACGCTCCACGGCGAGGGATTGGAAGCGGTCGGGGTGAACAGTGGAACCAGCGCTCTGCATCTCGCGCTGCTTGCCGTGGGGGTCGGGGAGGGCGACGAGGTTGTGACGACGCCCTACACGTTTCTCGCGACTGCCGAGGCGATACGCTCCGCGGGCGCCGTTCCAGTGTTCGTCGATATCGACCCTGCCTCGAACACCCTCGATCCCGCCCGCGTCGAAGCGGCCGTTACGCAACGCACCAAGGCGATCTTGCCGGTCCACATCTTTGGTCAGCCTGCGGATATGACGCCGCTCGTCGAGATCGCGCGACGCAGCGGATTGGCCGTGGTCGAGGACGCCGCTCAGGCTCACTTGGCCGAGTACGACGGAGGCAAGGTCGGCGGCATCGGAGACGTAGGATGCTTTAGCTTCTACCCCAGCAAGAACCTCGGCGCCTGCGGCGAGGGAGGCCTTGCCTTGACGCGGCGGCCGGAACTGGCCACGCGGCTGAGAATGCTGCGAGATTGGGGCCAAAGCGCCAAATCACGTCATGAGATCCTGGGCTTCAATTCTCGGATGGACGGCATTCAGGCGGCGATGTTGAGGGTGAAGCTGAAACGACTGCCCTCCTGGACCGAACTCCGACGTTCACATGCACTAGCCTACGGCGAACTGATCCAGGAACGCCCCGGGCTTGAACTTCCCGGGCCGGTTAGCGGAACGAAGCATTCCTACCACATCTACCCGCTCTGCCTCGATCAGCGAGACGCCGCGCGAGGCTTCCTAGAGAGCGCCGGGATTGGTTCCGGCGTCCACTACCCAGTGCCGGTTCACTTGCTTCCGTCTTGGCGTGACCACGGGTATCGGAGAGGAGACTTTCCCGTTGCCGAGACCCTAGCGGACAAGGAGCTTTCGTTGCCGATGTATCCGGAGTTGACGAGGGCGCAGATCGAACACGTTGCGGCGGCGGTCAACGAGCTGCATTTCGATCGGTCGGATGAGTCGGACCAGAGCGGCTAGTCGCTCATCGCCGCACGTCGTTCGGCAAGCATCTCCGCCGCCTCTTCGTACGAGAGTTCTTCGCGTGGAGTGCCCCAGGAAACGACTACCCCGAGAACCGTCGAAACCGCCAAGGCCGGAATGACGGACCCTCCCCAGTAGTCGTTCCAGCCCGGCTGAAACCGAAATGCGAGAGCCGTTGCGAATGCTCCCACCAGCGACGCGACGGCGCCGCCTGCGTTATAGCGAGGCCACAGTCGTCCCAGGACGCCGCAGACGCACATCCCTGTGATGAAGAGGGAGATCATGTCGCTGATGTAGCTCATGATGCTGTCGGCTGAAAATGCCATGGCCAGCGCCAAGCCCGTGGTCAGCGCGACGGCCCCGCGCGACAGCAGCACCACATTCTCAGCCGACGGCACACGCTTGAAGACGATCTCGTGAATGTCCCTGACCACAATGGTCACACCCGCAATGGCGTCCGAACTTGCGCTCGACATCGTTGCGGAGAGCCCGGCCAGCAGGGTGATGACTCCAATCGCCAGCGGCAACATCTCCGTCGCCATGTACGGGAATGCCAGATCCGCATTCTCCAACCCGCCGTTGTGGCGATAGGCCGCCATTCCGATCACCGACGGCAACAGGGCGAAACAGATCGCGAGGATTCCCGACAGGACGAATGCCTTCTGGATGGCCTGGACCGACTCGCCGGAGTAGATGCGCTGGCGGAACGAAGGAGTGGCCAAGATGCTGACGGCAATGGCGACCGTGAGAGACAGTCCGGGCAAGAAGGCCGGGCCGGATCCGAGAGCCCTCCCTTGAGAGAGTACGGCGTTGGTTTCTTGAAGGCCTTCGACGCCGCCGATCGAACGAAACGCCAGGAACGCCGTCAGAACGAATCCCGAGAACAAGACGATCGCTTGGATCGTATCGGTCCAGACGACCGCCCGGTAGCCGCCGATAGTCGAGTAGACGGCGAAGCCGAGGGCGATCAAGACGAGGGCGAGGCTCGTATCGATGTTGGTCACGTACTGCAGGTAGCGACCGCCGCCGAGGATGTGAGCGCCGAGCCAACCCACGCACGCGAGGTAGGTAAATACCGCAACGATGTTGCTGACGGCTCGGCTACCGCCGACGTAGGCCGAGAGTTCTTCCGCCATCGTCATAAAGCCGTGGCGGCGCGCCGGTGCGAACAACAGTGCCGCAAGGATTACGCCGATGAACGAGCCCAGGCCGAACAGCGAACCGGCCCAGCCCGCCCCGTAGGCCTTACCGACGGACCCCATGGAGGAGCCCGTACCAATCATCGTTGCGATGGTGGTGCCGAGGGTCAGAAACAACGGCAGACTGCGCCCGCCGAGGAGGAACTCGTCGCCCGACTGGTTTCTGCGGGCGATCCACGACCCGAAGATCGTAATCGCCACGACATAGATTCCGAAACAGGTGAGAAAGAGTGTCGGCGACATGGGGGTCGTTTCCGGTTGGATCGGCTACTTCAAATCGCCCGCTCGCTCGTGATAAGCCGATCGGAGCTGGACTCTAATGCCTGCTCACCACGGGAGCCAAGTAGATGTTCTTGTACCGGACGGCGGTGTGGTCTCCCTGGAGATAGATAGGGCCAGGAGAGGAAGGATCAGTATAGATGGCCCCGGCGGTCGGACCGATGACCGGTTGATTGTCGATGACCTTGACCCCGTTCAAGACTACCGTGACGTGTCGATCCACCAGCGTGAGGTCGTAGGTCTGCCACTGCCCTCCGGGATTCCCGGCATTGGTCGAGGGAGCGATGCGACCAAAGATTGCGCCGGGGCCCTGGACTCCCTGCATCCGACTATCGCGATCGACCACCTGCGCCTCGTACATTCCTCGCAGATAGATGCCGCTGTTGCGTTGTTCCTCGACCAGGTACTCGATATGGAGCCAAAAGTCTTCAAACTCGGCCTCGGTCCGCAGATTGGCGTGAGCTCCGGTGGGGCTAAAGTCGGTCTTGTCGGTGGTGTTGACCAGCATGCCGTCCTGAGCGCTCCATCCGTTGACCTTGTCCGCTTCATGCGGCCGCCATCCGGTGAGATCTCTTCCGTTGAAGAGGGAGACTGGGTGTCCGAATCGAACCTTCGACAGATCAGGCGCCGACGCGGGCATCGGCGGGACCCACTTCCCGGTGAAGCGAATCCGCTCACTGACGCTGCCGTCCGTGGCGCTGCGAAGGATCACCCCGTCCAGCTTTCCGCCCTCGAGACCGACGTCGACTTCCGACCGGATCAAAACGTCGCTTCCCTTGGCCGCTCGCTTGGGACGAAGCGAGAACTTCATGCGGCCGTCGACTACCTCGGCGACTTCGAAAGGACCGTCCGGCCCGATGTAGATACGCATGTGGACAAGAGGGCGACCGTCCTTCTCCGCGATGCTCATCCAGGATGGCTCGCCCGATTCGAGACTCAGCGACCAAAAGCCCAACAGATCTTGGGGAACCGACTGAGCGCTCAAAGGTAGAGCCAGGACCGAGAGGCACGGAATAACGAGAGACACCAGAAAGGAACGTATATTCATTTGGTCTTGGCCTATTGCCGTCGTGATCCGGCGCCGGACCTTTCGGCCTCTTCGCCTCGGGGATCGGGTGCGAGCTTACCAGTTCGGCCGGATCACTGAAAAGGTCCGAACGTCCGCCGTTATCGGTGCGTCTTGTCGTCGATGCGACTGAGGTCGACGTCGTCGCCGAGGATGCCGAGCGTGACGACGGCGAAGGTGAAGACTTCGGACCCGGGTTCCAAGTGTCCGCCAAACGCTCGTTCTTCGTCCGCCAGCGTGATGTGGGGGTGGGCGCGACCGTCGATGACGAACCCGCTCATGTTGATGATGTCCGCCGGGTGCGTAGGGTCCTTCACTAAGACATTCTTCGAGGGAAAGTCGCGATTGCTGACCGAGTGGACGTGGTAGCCGCGCAAAGAACCGGCGGCCGACAGGAATACGGCGTTCTTGATCTTGTGCTGCTTGATCGATTGCTCGATCCCGGCGAGCAGATCGGACTTGTACTTGAAGCGCAAGACCACGACGCGCTCGATCTCCGCGTCGATGGCGTAGACGTCCGGTACCGCGTCGCTGTTCTCTTTCGAGTCGTCTTGAGCGCCTGAAGACTTGACGATCTCCGTCACCGTTCGCTGGGCGGGTGCGGATAGTGCTGAGGCCAGGAGCAGGGCCGCCGCTGCGGAGAGACTTCTCATGCTTCTTATCGGATGCAACCTAGAGGTCAGCCAACGGGCCCTCGGCGTCGCCGAAGCTGTCGAGCTCAATTCCCATTCGATTCATGATCGAGAGGTACAGGCTGCACATCTTGCGATTGTCGTCGCCGGCATCGAGGTAGTTGAGCGCCCGCCCGGTCTCCAGCGTTCCCCCCAAGCCCCCGGCGAGCACAACCGGAAGCCGGCTGTTGTCGTGCGACTGGCCGTGCCAGAGGTTCGACACCCACATCAGGCAGGAATGGTCGAGCACGGTGCCGTCGCCTTCCGGCATCGCATCGAGCTTGGTCGCGAGGTAGGCGAGCTGGCTCAGATGGAAGCGCGAGATGCGTTCGTACCCGTCGGAGAAGTTGTCGTGCGAGGCGGCGTGGTGCCCGCGGGCCACATTCAGGAAGGGATAGTACATCGCAGAGAGGTCGCGGGCCAGCAACAGCGAAGCCACCCGGGTACGATCAGTCTGGAATGCGATGGCGATGATGTCGCACATCAGTCGTGCGTGTTCGCGGAGATCTTCCGGCAGTCCGTTCTCGGGGCGCTCCATGGCGAAGGCCGGACGGTTCTTTGCCTTGGCTCGATCCTCGGCTTGATCCTTGGTCTTGCGCATGCCTTCGACGCGCTTCTCCACGGCGCGCACGCTGGTCAGGTATTCGTCGAGCTTGGCTTTGTCTTCGGAACTGATCTTGCCGCTGAGCGTCTGAGCACGATCCTTCACGCGGTCCAGCACGCTCATGTTGCGCAGACTGCCGCGATTCTCAAACAGGTTGTCGAAAGCAAGCGACGGGTAGACCTCGACCGGTACCGGCGAGTCGGGCGTCTGCCAGGAGATGTGCGAGCTGTAGGCGAGCGAGTAGTTGGTTTCGTGGTAGCCCGTCATCGGCTGCTCGCAGGAGAGCACGATGCTCGGCTGGAGGGTGTCGCCGCCGACGGCGTCGGCGATCATCTGATCCACTGAGACCGCCGAGCGAATCACGGCGCCCTTCTGGATGGGAGCGCCGGAAAGCAAGTTTCCGGTCTGAGCGGGGTGGATGCCTTTGCCCGTCGACTCCTTATTGAACAGTCCGTCGATGACGTTGATCTTGTGCTTAAGCGGCTCAAAAACGGAAAGCGTCTTGCTGAGCTGCATGTCCGCACCGGAGCCTTCCGCGCTCCAGTGGTGAGCGTTGATTCCGTTGCCCATGAACATCACGGCAAAGCGCTTGGGGAACCGGGGCGGCTCGGTGGCCCCTTTGAGTGTGGCCGCGGACTCCAGGAACGGCAGCGCGACGGCGGCTCCGGCCCCGCGCAGGACGGTACGGCGAGAAATGTTGCTGCTGGTCTGGGGCATCTTCTACCTCTCTATTGAGCCCGCTGCTGGGCGACGGTTCGCGGTTCGCCCACGTCGGCCGCGCGTTGGTTCAAGAACTGCGGGCTCGTCACGATCGTCTCAATCAAAGCGCTGAAACGGAATTCCGCGGAGGCGAGGTTCGCCTGCGCTTCACGGATCAGCGGTTCGTCCGACAGGATCAACGAGCGGCTGAAAGCATAGGCCGTCAGCATGCTGCTGAGATTGTACAGGTAGTCGTCCTGGCGCTCGGCTCGGATGTAGTCGCGAACGCCCCGGACGCCCTCACCCTGGCTGCCGTCGGGGAACTCGGCGACGACGTCGACGAGCCGTCCAGCCAAGTCGTAGTCGCGGGCTTCGCCCACCGGGCCGAATCCCTCAAACGACAGCCCGAAGGAATCGAATTTCTGATGACACGCCGAACACAGCGGGTTGGCGCGATGCGAGGCAAGCATCTCGCGCACCGTCAGGTCCGAGGCGGCTTCATCCTCGGGCAGTTCGGGCACCACGGGCGGCGGCGGCGGAATGATCTCGCCCAAAACTCGCCGCACGACCCAGTAGCCGCGCTGAACCGGACTGGTGCGCAGTCCTGGCGAGTTCGTGGTCAGGAAGGCGGCCATCGGCAAGATTCCCCCGCGCTGGTAGCGGCCGGCCTGGTCGACCCTGACCCAGGCGCGCTCGTCGCCGTCGACCCCCGGCATGCCGTAGTGGCGGGCCAGCGCCGGATTCACGAAGGTATAGTCGCCGTAGATGAGATCCAGCACGGAGGTGTCGCGCCGAATGACGTCTTCGAGGAAGCGTACCGGCTCTTCAAACATCGCTTGGCGGAGGTCGTCGTCAAACGTCGGGAATCTGCCGCGATCGACGGAGTTGTGGGATTGGAACTGCCGGAACCGCAGCCAGTTGCCTGCGAACTCCGTCGCCAGACCCCGCACGCGCTTGTCGGTAAGCATGCGACGGACCTGACCTAAGAGCACGTCCTTCTTTTGGAGTTCGCCTGAAGCGGCGTGGGAGAGCAGCTCGTCGTCCGGCATGCTCGACCATAGGAAATAGCTGAGGCGAGAGGCCAGCGCGTAAGGAGATAGAGGACTTCGAGTCGTCCCCGACACCGGCGTCGCGACCGGAGCTGCGACCTGCGGCGCGGCGGAAACGTCTTCAGCAAATCCGTCCACCAGGTCGAGTCGGTAACAGAAGTCAGGCGACATCAGGATGCTCACGATCGAATCGCGAACCGCTTCCTCGTGCGTCAGCTCCGACTCCGCTCGCAACTTGCGGTAGTAGCCAAGGAATCCGTCACGCTCAGTCGGAGAGAGCGACCGCCGATAGGCCCGTGCGGCAAACCGCAGCAGGGCTTCCAAGTGGTGCGGCTCGGCTTCGACTCGCATGCGCTCAATGCGGCGGAGGGCGTCGTCGACGCTCTTAAAGTGGACACGAATCGCCGTGGGGGCGATGGGATCGTTGGAAGGATCTTCAGCGGCCTTGGCAAGGTACTCGTCACGCAGGCTAAAGATCACCGAGGAGGCCCGAACGGCTGCGTCTGCCGGACGCTCGGTGCCTGACTCGCGTCCGGTACCCCGCACCTCTCCGCTTTGATTGAAGAAGTACTGATCCCAGGTGCGGCCGGTGTAGTCGCCGATGAACTCGAACTCGTCCCACAAGCGGTCAAGGCGCCGAGTCTCTTCGTCGGTCAGAATCAGCTCCTTGAGCGCCGTATCGTCCCGCGCGTAGCCCATCACGTTGTGGAAGCCCGCGCTGAGCAGGCGTCCTTTGTCGGCCGAGTCGTCGGGGAAGAAGCGGCCGCGCTCGCTGATATAGAACTCGTCGGGGAAGACCGAGCTGAACTCGGCGAATGCCGCCTCGTAAGCCTCGCGCTGTCCGTCAGGGATGACGATGTCCGGGTCGTCGGCGCGCGAGTGCATCAGCAGCGCGCGCCAGCGCGGAGCGCCCTCACGGCCCAAACCGGGGTAGCGGGGGATCTCCGGCAACTCGGGACGGGGGTCGCTGGCTATGCGCAGAGCGTCTCGATCGAAGTCGCGACGATGGGCGGCGAACTGCGCTTGCTTCCAATTGAGCAGCGGCTGAGAGCCGGGAGCCAGACCGTTCACCACCGGAGCCGCGAACTGCATACTCGTGTGCCTGCGTAGCCGGACCACAAAGTCGCGCATTCTGACGGCCTGCGTGCGAACCGCCTCCGGCTGCGTACCGGCGGGCGACGGCATTCCTTGCCACAAGCGGCGAAGCTTAGCGATAGGACCGACATCTTGCTCGACCTCACCCTCCAGGATCCGCCAGACCCTAGGCAAGTACTTCGCGCTGACTCCAGCCTCCTCCGCCGCGGACTTGAGCGTCGCCGAAGCCTGTCCGAGCTCCACGCGGTGCTTGTGGTTCCAAGCGGCCTCAAAGTAATCGGCGAAGTCGGTGGGTCGACTCTTGTAGAAATCGACGATGCGTTGGATCGCGTACTTCTCTCGATCGGTCTCGACCAGCATCGGGTGAGGCGAAAAATCGAAGCCGTCGGGCGTAAGCACCATGTGTTCGGCGACGCTGCGGGCTGCTTGCAGGTACTTGGTGAGCAGCGCCGGCGACATCGCCAGCGATTCGCCCGAGTTGTCGAATCCAGCCTGATTGGCGGGATCAATCGGGAACTCGCGCGTCGGCTGCATGTCGATGCCGGTCAAGTCGCGGATGGTGTAGTTGTACTCGGCGTTGCTGAGCCTGCGCGCGAGGACCGGTCCGGGGTCCCCCGCGTTCCTTCGCGCTTCCTCGGAGCGCACGGACTCGATCCAGCGAATGACCCGTTGACGGTCTTCGTCCGAGGGCTGCGGAAGCGCCGGCGGAGGCATGTCCGCGGCCTTGAGCCTGCTGAGGACAATCGCCCAATGCGGATGGTCTTCGACCACGGTGGCAAGGCTCGAATAGGGTTCGAAGCTAAACTGCGCCGCCGGTTGCTCTCCGCTGTGACAAGCGATGCAGTATTGATTGACGAACGGCGCGACCACGGATTTGAAGTCCCTCTCCAGCTCGGAATTGGGAGCCGCGACGGACGCGGTCGCGCAAACCGCGAGAATCGGCAGGAGGCGAAAGCATTCTTTGCGTGCGGTCATCGTGCGCATTCCGGGTCTCACGAGTAGGGCTCCTAACGAGCCCTCATGGTTGCGGCCGCGCTTCGCCCCGGCCCGGCTCCAACCGGGACGCGCCGGACGACGGCCATCGAGGCGACATCGATCACAGCCGTTTGGTCAGCGCCCGCGAGGACGACGTAGAGGGACTTGGAGTCCGGCATCGAGACCAGCGACTCGGGACGCGGACCGACCTCGACCGTCCCGAGCACCTCCCAATCGCACCGTTCACCCGGCCGCAGCGACCGGCGAGGGTAGCAGCGCTCGGGAACGCCGAAGGCCACAACGGAGCCGTGGACTTTGTCGACCGACCACAAGACCCACTCGTTGGAAAACTCTAGATTCGAGGTTACGGCAAGGCCGCCGACCGAGAGCGTCTGCTGATCTTTGGGTGCTAGATCCGCACGGGCGGGCATCTGGATCCGAGAGATCTGAGTTCGCGTGGCGAAGTCCACGACCGCGAACCCGCGCAGACCGGCGAGCTGGACGAGAATGTCGCGCGTCGACCCGTCGCCGTTGGGAACAAACGCAACAGCTCCGGCGCCGGCCTCCAGCTTGAGATGCCAAGAGACCGCCTCGCGAACCAGATCCACGACGACCAGCCTAGGCGACTCCGGCGAAGACGCCGCCAGGTGCGTCCCGTCCGGAGTGCTGAAAATTCCTTCGACGGGACCGCCGAGAGCGATGGTATTGACGCGAACCAGCGCTTCGGCGTCGATTACGTCGACGGAGCCGCTCGCAACGGCGACATACACTTTGGAACCGCTCCTGCCTGAGACGACGGCGGCGGGGCGACCGCTCAACGGGATCCGCTTGAAGACTTGCAGCGTCTTGAAGTCGGCGATATCCAGCGTTTGATGTCCGGGATTGGATAGGTAAATGCGACGTCCGTCGGGAGAAGCCGCAACTCCGGCGGGTGCATCGCTGCCCTCAACGAGCCCGATCGCTTCTTGGCGCCCGGGCGCGAGGACATGGACGCCCTGGTCGGCGGCGCTCGTCTGAAATACGTATTCCGGGCCGGTGTCCGGGGGAATCGCGAGGGCGCCGAGTCTCCTCCCGCGTACCCAGCCAGCCAAGGTCTGCCAGGCTGGATCGGCCGTCGAAGCCCAGGGCTTCGCTCCGGCGTGCGAAGCCAATCCGCCGCCCGATGCAGCCAGCGGGGCGAGCAGGGCCGGACTCTCAAGCGGTTTGCCCGCCACGACCGCCGCCTTCCAGCGATCGAAGTTGCGACGCGACTGTTCGGAGGAACCCGAGGAGGACGGCTCGAGACGCGGCTCCTCGCGCAGATGACACGAAATGCAAGAGGCCCTCTCAGAAGAATCCTCCAACAGCACCGGTTGAACGCGCTCGATGAAGAACAGGAAGTCGAGTATCGGCTCCTCGCCCGCCTCCGCGAAGACGGTGGGCGCGAGGGACAGCAAGCCGACGAGCCAGAGCGAGAGAATGCGTGGGGCTGCGGAATTCAAGGAGCGGAACCTAGCTCCGTTATTGTAGACCCGAAGGCGACGCTCACTCGGCGCCCTCAGCGAACGCAGGAACCGGCCCGCAGCGCTCTAGTCCTCGCTCAGCGCCGAGTCCAGTTTCTCCGCGAACAGGCTACGGTTCTCAGGCGGCGCAGCCTCAGCCGGCCGCTCCGTCGGCAATGGAGGCGGGTCGGAAGCTGCCGGAGCTTCATCCAAGAATCGAGCGACGTTGAGTACGGGCCGCTCAAGCGCTGGATTGTAACGCGTCCAGTCGGGGTCGGATCCGGGTTCGTGGGCGATCGAGGAGCGCATCGCCTCCAGCTTTGAATCCAGGTCGTCGATGTAGCTGAGCACGGCGGCTTCGGGGAACATCGGCAGCTTCGGAGAGCCGAATTCGTAGCGGCCGTGATGACTTAGAACCATGTGCTCGACGACGCGCTTGAGTCTTTGGGGAAACTCCGGCAACTGATTGCACTTCCGGTCGATCCACTGGATGCAGATCGTAATGTGGCCCAGAAGCTGCCCTTCAGACGAGTACCCGAACGCGCGCTCGTAGGTCAGTTCGTCGAGCTTGCCGAGGTCGTGCAGCAGGACTCCGGTCTGTACGAGTTCGGCGTCCACAAAATCGTAGTTGGAGGAGACGAGGCGGGCCAGCTTCATCAGCGAGCACACGTGCTCCAGCAAACCGCCGACGGAGGCGTGGTGAAGAGCCTTGGCCGCCGGTGCCTTGCGCAGGCGCCCCCCGATGTCCGGATCGTCGAGGAAGGCCAGACAAAGGGTCTTTAGATGTGCGTTCTCAAAGGCCTCGATCGAGGTCCGCAACTCCAACATCATCTCGTCGATGTCGCGAGCCGTGTGCGGAACGAAATCGGCCAGATCCAACTCGCTCTCTTCGGCCTTGCGGACCTTTTGAATGACGAGCTGAGGTTGGTCTCGATAGAGCTGAACGTTGGCTTTGACCTTGACGAAATCGTCGCGATCAAAACCGTCGACGACCTCTTCGACGTTGTCCCACATCTTGGCTTCAATGCGCCCTGTGCTGTCGCACAGCGTAAGGGAAAGGAACGGGTCGCCGCTCGTCTTCTTGTATCGGACTTCTTTCGCCTGAACGAGGTAGAAGGAGACGATCTTTTCGTTCGGAACGAGGTCCTTGACGTAGTAATCTTTCACGAATATTTGTAGCGGCGTCAGGCGTCCAACGCCGGTCTAGAGTCGAGGCGGGCGCGACGACTGACGATCCGGCAGACTCTAATTCTCGTCCGTCACGTCTGCCTCGGCGGCTTCCTTCTCCGCCTTTTCTCTCCTGATTTCCTCTTTCAATGCGCTGTTGCCCATGGGGATCATCCAGAGCAGCTTGCGCTTCCGGCTGCGCTCAAGCACCGCTTCACGGGTGGTTGTGATGGGGGCCAGGTTGGCGGGGTCGCTCCAGGCCGTATCCTTGTTGGGCGCGGCCTGCGCGTCCTCGTAACCGGGACGAATCTCGATGTAGGCCTGCTCGCGCAACTCGGTCAGGTAGACGCGGATCGCCGGCCCGTAGCGCGGTCCGATCAACTTGTTCCGAATCTCTTCTTCCACCTCGTCGAAATCGGCCAAGCCCTCGCGACGTCGCTCGGTGACCTTCAGGATCAGCCAGCCGCGCTGGACCTTGATCAATTCCGTGATGTGTCCGGTGTTCTTGTCAAAGACGCGATCCTCGATCTCCTTTTGGAGCGAGCCCCGCCTCCAGATGCCGATATCGCCGCCGGCAGCCTTCGACCCGTCGCTGTCGGAGTACCGCCGGGCCATCTCGGCGAACGGCTCGCCGCGAGATACGCGGTCGTGGATCTCCCGAGCTTCCTTCTCCGTCTCCTCCGGAGTTTGACCCGGTTCGTCCGCGATCAGCAGTTCGGCCAGCCTCACTCCCTCCGAGCGGATAAATTCGTCCTCGTGTTCCTTGTAGTACTCCTCGATTTCATCGCGGCGGATGATGACGCGCGAACCGACTTCTTGACCCAAAACGGCCTGTGAAAGAGCGTTCTCGCGGAGGCGGGCCATCATGTCCTCGGCCAACATGCCGGTTTGATCCTGAGCCCAAGCCTCGAACTCGTCCACCGTCTCCAACTCGTACCGCTCCATCATTTGGTCGCGCTGGCGCAGAACTTGGGCTTCCACGTTGATGCCCAGCTCTTCGCCTTTTTGCACCAGTAGGCGTTCGTCGATGAGGTCGCTCAGGATGCCTTTCTTGCGTCTCTCAATCTCGGCTTGCTTCTGGTCCTCGGCAACTTGGGCGTTGCGCTGAATCTCAGAGACAAGCTCCTCGTGAAACCGGTCGTAGTCAGAGCGCAAGATGATGTCGCCGTTCACCTTGACGATGATCTCCTCGATGACCTGAGTCGCGGCGAACGCGGCGGGCACAACGAGCAAGAGCGACAGAAGGCGAAGCGATTTCATGGGATCAAGTCTCCCGGTCCCCGGCGACGGCCGGCCGGACCCGTGGAATTCCAGTTTCATGATAGTCGTTTCGCACGACCGAGGGGAAGCGGGTTCACCCGGAAGTGCCGACTGTTAAGCTTTGGCCGATGCGAACTCGAATCCTCGTTGGGGCACTGCTGGCGACTCTCACGCTCGGAGCTGCGGACCGGCCGAATATCGTCTACATCATGACGGACGACCAGGGCTGGGGCGATCTGTCCGTGCAGGGGCACCCTTCTATTCGGACCCCGAACATTGACCGCTTGGCGCGGGAGGGCGCCCGACTCACTGACTTCTACGCCCAGCCGTTTTGCGGGCCCTCGCGCGCGGCTTTGATGACGGGCACGTATCCGGCACGGAACTCGTTGGCTTTCAATCACATCCCTCGGGCACGCACCGGCATCCACCCGAACGAGATCACAGTCGCTGAAGTGCTCAAGGCTCGTAATTATCGGACCGCGCTGGTGGGCAAATGGCACCTCGGCGACGCTCCCGAGTTCCTGCCCACTCGCCACGGCTTCGACTCCTACTTCGGACTGCCGTACTCGAACGACATGTGGCCATACCACCCGAAGGTGATCGAGCAACCGGAGGAAGACGATCGCATGCGGGCGGCGCGGAAACGCGCCAGGTACACCGGTTTTGACGGTGAGGGACAGATCTATCCGCTGGATTGGTTTCCCCCCTTGCCGCTGATGGAGAACGAGGAGGTGGTTGAACTCAATCCCCGGCAAGAGCTGTTGACCCAGCGGTATACCGACAGGGCGATCGAGATCCTGCGGGCGAACGACCAGCGCCCGGTGTTTCTCTACCTGGCCTACTCCATGCCGCACGTGCCGCTGTTTCGGTCGCACGAGTTCGAAGGCCGTTCACTGCGGGGCGTCTACGGCGACGTAATTGAGGAGATCGACGCGAGCGTGGGACGAATCCTGGCCGCGATCCAGGACCTCGGCATCGACGACGAGACGCTCGTCGTCTTCACGTCCGACAACGGTCCGTGGATCGAGTACGGATTCGACGCAGGCTCCGCCGGCCCGCTGCGCGGGAGCAAGGGCGGGAACTACGAGGGTGGGTTGCGGGTGCCGTTTCTAGCGCGCTGGCCGGGCCGAATCCCGCCGGGATTGGTCTCATCGGAGATCGCCGCCAACATCGACATTCTCCCCACGCTCGCTGAGATTGCCGGGGCGCAGGCGCCCTCGGATCGGACCCTCGACGGCCGCTCGATCTGGCGGTTGCTGACCGAACCGGGCTCGAAGAGCCCCAGAGGCGACTTCTTCTACTTCGTCGGCGGCATGCGCTACAGGGCCGAAGACGGTCCGCCGGTGAACGACCCGAGACTCGACGCAGTTCGGGACGGCGCCTGGAAACTACACGTGGAGACCGTCGGGGACGATCGCGAAGTGACTGCGCAAGCCTTGTACAACCTAGGGGAAGACGTCGGCGAACGCCTCGACTACAGCCGCAAGGAGCCCGAGATCGCTGAACGTTTGCGCAAGAAAGCTCAATCGTTCAACGACTCCCTACGTGCGAATACAAGGCCCCTGGGACGTCTTCGGCGTCAGCGAGACGGTAACCTTTGAAGGAGGAGCTACGAACTAGTCTATTGGGACGGATGCGACATCGACTGACATGGCTGTTGCTGCTGGCCGCCGCGACGCTCGGGGGGCAGGAGAGACTCGATCCGGTGACGTGGTCGCTGCGGATGGAGACGCCGACGGCCGCGCCGGGGGATCGAGCGGTCGCCAGACTGACCGCCAAGGTGGAGGAGGGTTGGCATCTCTATGCCTCCACGTCTCCCCAAGGCAAGCCGATCGCCATGCAGTTGGGCGTCACCCCCGCTGACGGCATCGCCTCCTGGACCGCCTCGCAGCCGGCGCCGGACAAGCAGTTCGACGCCTTCTTCAACCAAGAGAGCCACTGGTACCAGGGGGAAGCCGAGTTTTGGATCGAGCTGGAGGTCGCTGAAGACGCCCAGGGCGCGATTCCGGTCGAAGCCGCCATCCGCTACGGCGCCTGCGACGCCACACGCTGTCTGCCTCCAAAGACCCGGTCCGCCAAGGCGACGTTGACGATCGGAGAGCAAGCCGGCGCCGTCGCGATGCCGGCCGACTTCGAGCCGGTCTTGCTCTTTGACTCGCCGCCGCCGAAGCCCTCTGGGCGGGACGCGTTGATCGATGCAGCCGCCGCTGCCGAGCCGGCGAAGACAAACGGGACTACGAACCCCAGCGACCAAGGCCTTGTCCGCTTTGCAGCCGTGGCGTTCGGATTCGGACTGCTTTCTATCTTCACGCCGTGCGTTTTCCCCATGATCCCGGTGATGATGAGCTACTTCGTTTCGACCCAGTCGGGCGAGAAGAAGGCCTCGATCACACAAGCGGTGACTTTCGTGGTGGGCGTCATCGCTCTGTTTACCGGGATGGGCGCAGCGGTATCCGCCGCGCTCGGACCCTTCGGCATGCAGCTGCTCGCCGGGAACGTCTGGGTGAATTTGCTGATCGCCGTAGTCTTCTTCGCCTTCGGTGCAAGTCTCCTGGGCGCGTTCGAGATGACCATTCCCTCCGGGTTGATGACGGCGCTCAACCAGAAGGCGGGTTCAGGCGGACTGCTGCCGACGTTGATGATGGGATTGGTCTTCGCACTGGCGTCGTTCGCCTGCACCGGACCGTTCGTCGGAGCGTTGCTCGCCGGTTCGGTCTCGGGCGGCAGCCTGGCGTGGCCGATCTTCGGCATGTTCTTCTTCTCCACCGGCCTGGCTCTGCCGTTCTTCGGGCTCGCGCTGTTCCCGTCCTACCTGGACAAGATGCCCAAGGCCGGCGGATGGATGTCTCGGGTCAAGATCACGATGGCCTTTGTGATCGTGGCGGCCGGCGTCAAGTACCTGTCAAACGTCGACCAGGCGTTTCAGTTCGAGTTCCTGACGCGCGAGCGATTCCTAGCGATCTGGGCCGTTCTCTTCTCTCTAGCGGGGTTGTATCTGCTCGGCTTGATCAAGCTTGACTACGACGATGACGGTCAGCCTCTCTCGCTCGCACGACTGGGCAGCGGAGCGCTGTTCTTGGTTTTTGCGGCAAGCCTGCTCCCCGGCATGTTCGGCGCGCCTCTTGGGAACCTGGACGCGTACGTCCCGGAGGCGAAATCGGTCGCGTTCCTAGGCGGCGGAACCAGCGGCGCCGCCAAGCAAGCCTGGCTCAAGGACGACTATGAAGGCGCCCTGGCCAAGGCGTCGGAATCCGGGAAGCCGGCCCTGCTCATCTTCACCGGCTACTACTGCACCAACTGCAAGTGGATGAAGACGAACATGTTCCCGAGGCCGGAGATTGCCGCGGCCGTGGCGGAGACGGTGCCGGTCCAGCTCTACACCGACGACGCCGATCCCGCGGTATCGGACAAGCATCAGGCCCTGCTGGCCGACAAATTCGATACGGTGGCGATCCCCTTCTACGCCCTAGTGGACGGGGCCGGCAACACAATCGAAACATTCGCCGGCTCCACGCGCGACGAAGCCGACTTTCTGGCTTTCCTCGAGTCGCGGCCGGCTAAGCAGGTTTCTTCACTGGACTGAAGTTTTCCCCTGACGATTTTTCGAGCCGCTCGTCGCTACAATCATGTAGGGCTTTTCTTTGGGGAACTATTGGTCGCGCGCAGGCGTCCGATAGGTAGGGTGGAGTGCCCTTTCGGTTGGTCGTAATGAGCGACGACAAGACATCTGGACTCGGTAGGCTGGGCCGCTGGTTGCGGCTCCACCTGTTGCGGTCCGTGCGCGAGAACGCCTCGCCCGGACGGACGTCGCTCGGCCTGGCGCTCGGCGTCTTCATCGGCATCTTTCCGAGTTTCTTGATCGGCACCCCGCTGGCTTTCTATGTCGCCGGCAAATTGCATCTGAATCGGGCCGCGGCCATCGCCGGAACGATCATCAGCATGAACCCGATTACGGCGCCGTTTGTTTACTCATTCAGCGCGTGGCTCGGCTTTCGCATGCTGAACCGCGAAGTCGTGGAGATGCAGACCCTCGGGCTCTGGAACTACCTTCAGCAGTACGCAGCGCCGTTTCTGTTGGGCAATACGGTGGTGGCAGCGACGATCGCGGTCGTGCTGGGCACGGCGATGTTCGCTTGGACGCGGCGCGGGGGAAGCGTCCGGTCCATGGTGCGCAAGCCCAAGGTCTACGCGGAACCTCGGCCGGCGTCGCAGCACGCCGACGTACGGACCACCCCTTAGCGGAGTTCGTTCGTCGGGCTCACCACCGCTAGCGATGAGGCGCTCGGGACTGCAGGATCGGTCGATCGAATCGGCAGCTTTGACGATCCCCGGCGTCTACGAGATTGAAGTGCAGAGTCTTTTCCAGCCACCACGAGCCGCCATCGAGTAGCCGCTGCGGGTCAACGAGGGTCTTGCCGTCGCGCTCAAAGCGGAAAGCGCGTTCGCCGTCGAGGTACTCCGCCCAGACAGGGCCGGACTGGAGCCGAAGTTGCCGGCGGACCTCGAAACGCGGCAGGAGCCCGCCTGCTTGGGCCGCGGCAGCTAGTTTGGGATTGTTGGAGCCGGTCAGAACGAGCAGATCGTCCTGGTAACCGAACAGTTTCATCCCCGGTGGAACAAGGAGGTGATTCCAGCGATCTCCCTCCGTCCCCAGGTTGGAATACATGCCGAGGGTGGTCATCGTCTTGAGACCGAGGTAGGGGCTTGAGGCGGTGATCACGAGTAAGACGGCGGTCGTCAGAGCCGGGCCGCGCAGCACGCCGGGTGCGAACGCCGCCTCCGGGAGCGCCCCTCTCGAGCGCCAAGCCGCAACACCGGCGGCCGCCGTCACCACGATGCCTAGGAGCAGCCACCAAACCCAACCGAGTACGCCTAGCCGCGCACCCGCTGTGAACCACACGGCGATCGCCGCGGCCGCCCCCGTGGCGCCCGCACACGTCGCAAGCGCGATCGGCGCGGACCGCGAAAGATTCCACGCGCTCAGCCACGCCTTTGGGGTCAAGGTTGCCAGCCAGGCGAACATCATCGCCGAGAACGCGTAGACGCCCATATCCGCCGCCAGCCACCAGTGGAAGGCCATGGCCAGCAGCAGTCCCGCCGCGCGCGTGCGGCGCAGAACCAGCAGCACGGGCAGCCCGGTCTCCACGGCCAACGTGCCGACCGTCGCCGCCCAGCCCAGTCCCCCCCAAGCGGCGGGCATCCCCCAACGTTCCACGCTCGACCGCCAGAGCGTGGCCGCGCAGCCGACTTCCGGATCGAAAAAGTCCACGTTCAGTTTTTGGAAGACGGCGATTGCGTAGACAGCGACAAGTCCGGCCCTGATCACCGGAGCGACCGCGGCAAACCTCTCCTCGTCGTTGGTCGGTCGAGCAAACCACCAGACCGCGAGAACGCCGAGCAGCATCTGCGTCTCGATCATCTCTTGGTTGTGCACGTCCGGCATCCGAGACGCGAAGAGCGCCAGACGCACCCCCACCACCGCCACAAAGAGCCGCGCGGAATCGGGCCGGAGCGCCAGCGCCAGGCCCGCAAGCAGCATCAGGGCGCCGAGAGGGTCCCGGTCCCAAATCCACTCATGAATTTGGAGGCTGCGAACGACACCCGTTGCGGCAAAGAGCCAAACGAAGATCCTCCAGCGGGTGACCATGCAGGCCTTGAGCTACTTGGATTCCACCGCGACTCCGATGTCCTTGCCGTCCATGAACGGAGGGGTATCGAAGCCGAACAGCTTCAGAGCCGTCGGCCCCATGTCCTCGATGCCGGGGTTATCGGCCTCGAAATTGCGATTCGAGAACAAGACGCCTGGGATCAGCGGCGGATCGACGCAGTGGTCGCCCGACCACGCCTTCAGGTTGTCTTCGAAGAGCGGACCGCCCGCCTTTCCGATCGCAACGTCCCACGCCGAGCGGTAGCCGATGCTGTAGCCAACGACAATGTCGGGCGCGGCCCGCATGTAGGGACCGGAGTAGCATTCGTTCTTGGCGTAGGCGCGCGATACGGCGACGGCGTCCTTCTCCTCGTCGCGCAATCCGGTCAGCTTCTCCGCGATCTCGGCCATCAGAGCCGGAGCGTCCTTCGGGTCGACAGTTCCATGCGATTCGCGGCCCTTCACGTTCAGGTAGATTCCGGCAAGACCGAAGCTGTAAGCCTGGGTCTTCGACCAATCGATTCCGCGCAAGTACGTCTTGTCCGCGGCATCCGGCTCGTCCTTGACCGTCAAGTAGCCTTCCTGCGCAAGCCAGGTGTTCAAGTTGATTCCGCGTTGGAACGACTTGAAGCCGTGGTCGGACAGAACGAACAGCACCGTGTCGTCGTCGACATGGTCAAAGGTCTTGCCCACGATACCGTCCATGTGGGTGTAGAGCTTTTCGATGGTCTGCGCGTACTTCTCGCGTCCGTCTTCGTTGTGGGCGTGAGCCGGGTGGTCCTGCTCAAGGAAGCGGAAGAACATGTGTTGAACGCGATCGGAGGTGTCGAACACGCAGGCGATCACGCCGCGTTTCTGCTTCTCGAGCGCCGAGAAGAACATCTTTTCGCGCTCGTCGCAGATCTCGTAGGCCATCTCTAGGAAGGCGTCTTCGTCAATCACCCGCTCATTCAGAGCCCACGTGTCTTCCGCCAGGCCAAGCGTGGAGAAGTCGCCCAGCAGCTTGGCGAGATAAGTCGCGTAGTAGCTCGGCTGCGATATCGGCAAAGCGGGGGATTCAGGATCGATCGAGATCGGCGTCATATAGAGCGAGACGTCGGGCTCGGTCTGGACAATCCGAAACTGCGCCAAACCGGTGACGGATACGCCTGGTCCGGCCTTGAACTTCAACCGCATCCACTCGCTCATCTTGCCGGGCTCAAGGTCGATCGTCTCGTCCGGGAGCTTGAGCGAGGCGTGTCCCGGCTTGCCGTTCGTGGTCAGCTTGAAGGGCAGCTTGATGGGTCCGCCGCCCTCAACCATCGGGTTCTCCGGTCCGACGATATGGCCGTTGAATCCCGTTCCGTTCTTCTCCAGCGGAAAACGGTAGCCGGACTCGAAATCCACATCGCCGGTCTTGGTGGTGAACTCCTGGAAGCTGCCTTGAGTGCCCAGAAGATCGGGCGTGCACATCGCCGAGAGCAGCTTGCCGTCAAACTTCTCCGGCGGAAACGTGATCGGCACCCGCAGGATCGTGGCGTGGACTCGGTGCTTTGCCAGAATCGACCAGAAGGTCTGCGACTTGCGGCGCATCTCGACGATCGGCTTCGAGAGCGGAATGATCCACTTGCCGAGCTTCATCGTGCGCGAGGGCGGCGCGACACGGGTCGAAGCCAGTTCCGGAATATAGCTCTGCAGGCTACGGTTCAGGAAGTCGAACATGTTGTGCTTGCCGGGGTTGGACCCGGTAGCAAAGGTCGACCAGGCGACGGGCGAGAGCGGAGGAAACGTGGTTCGCAGTTTGGAGTACTGCCCCTGTTCGCGCAGCTTCGCCAAATTGGGCATCTTGCCTTCGGCCAGATACTCCTCGACGAGGGTCGGCTCCAGACCGTCTAAGCCGAGAAAGACCACCTTCTTCACTTTGGCCTTCTTGTAGCCTTGCGCTCCGCGGATCGATCGCCAGAGTATCCGAAACGGCAGAATCAATAGCGAGGCGGCGCCGAGTAGAAATGCGGCGGCCAACGAAAGGAACGATCCAACGAAGGCGAACCCCGCGCCGGGGCCAACGTAGGCGTCAGCGGCGACGGGCCAAAGACAAAGAAGCGCAAGCCCCGAAACGAGGAGGCGGAAGGAGCGAAGCATCGCTTCCTAGTGTAATTGGACGAACGGCCGGACGGCTCGGGCATGCTAACTTCCTAACGATGACGCGACTTCTTCTCGCCCTCTTTGCTGTTTCGTGGGCCAGCGCGCAGCCGCCCGCGTGGCGGACCATCGAAGCCGACAGCAGTCCGACGGCGCGCCACGAATGCGCGCTCGTGGCTGCCGACTCGAAGCTCTACTTGATGGGCGGGCGCGGCGTCAAACCGGTCGAGATCTACGACCCGGCAACCAACGAGTGGACTGCTGGAGCTCCCACTCCCATGGAGATCCACCACTTCCAGCCCGTGTTCTTCAACGGAAAGATCTACGTCATCGGCGCCTTGACAGGCCCCTATCCGCACGAGACCCCCATCCCGAACGTATTGATCTACGACCCGGCCGACGACGCCTGGACGCAAGGACCCGCGATCCCCGTCGATCGCCGGCGAGGCGCGGCCGGAGTCGCCGTGCGCGACGGGAAGATCTACGTCGTCAGCGGCATCATCGACGGGCACTGGGCCGGACACGTCCCGTGGGTGGACGAATTCGACCCTAGGTCCGGGGCGTGGAAACGCTTGCCGGACGCTCCGCGGGCCCGCGACCACTTCCAGGCAGCGGTCATCGGCGGGAAGCTGTACGTAGCCGGGGGACGGCGCAGCAGCGCAAAGACCCAAGAGGTCTTCCAGCTCACCGTCGGCGAGGTCGACGTCTATGACTTCGCGACCGACGCCTGGACGACAGCCGCACAGCCGCTGCCGACCCAACGCGCCGGAAACAGCGCCGTCGTCGTCAACGATCGGCTGGTGGTCATCGGCGGCGAGAGCGGCCAGAAGCAGGCTCACGGCGAAGTGGAAGCGCTCGATCCGTCCAACGGGACCTGGACCACTCTTCCTGCGCTCGTGCGTGGGCGCCACGGCGCCGGCGCGGCAATCCTGGACGGCTGGCTCTACACCGCAGCGGGCAGCGGGAATCGCGGCGGAGGACCGGAGTTGACCTCGCTCGAGGCGCTGCCGCTGGCGGAGGTCTGGCAGTGAAGCTCAGTCTGCTGTTGTTGGCGGCGACCGCTCTGGCCTTCAGCCAGCAGACGGAGCCGGAGCGGTTGGTCGTCAGCCAGCAGGACTTGATCGACATGACGGAGTCTCAGCTCTCCGTCTCGCTAATCGTCAAGACCGTGCGGGCCGCGGACGTCGTGCCGATTCTTGGGCCTCAGGATCTGATTTCGCTCACTCGGTTGGGCGTCGCGTCAGAAGTACTGGAAGCAGTGGTCGAACGTTCCGGAGGCGCCCCCGGACCTGCGGCGGACCCGCTTCCGCGGCAAGCGCGCGCACCCCAGCCCGCCCCGTCCGCCCCCGCTCCTGCGGCTTCCCCCAATCGCCTAGAACTCTCCGCTTCGTTGGCGACCCGCCGAGGGTGGGGGCGAGCGCCGTTTTCTTCCGACAAGAGACCCTTCGCGGTCTATTGGGCCTTGACCGCGCTCGACGAGAACGGTTCTCCGACGACGTTGCAAAGTTGTCCGAAAGAGCCTATTTGCTGGTGCGGCGACCCGCTCGGGCGCAAGCGTTGTTCGTCCCCGGGCAGTCCGGAGTGGGACTCGCACCTCAGCTGCATGCGGGCGGTCGAGATGGCTCCGGGTGAGTCGATGAGCCTCTTCGACGTCGAAGTTCCCGGAGAAGTCGAAGAAGTGCGCATCACGCCGTTTGTGGGCGTACTGGCAAAGGACGATTCGATGTACCTGGAGCCTTGGACGTCCGACTCCGTCGGGCCGGCCTACATCTCCGTTCGGCCCGAACCGGGCCAAACCTATGAGGCGACGATTGACGCCGAACTGACGCCCGGCCGGAAACCGAACCTCGTCCTCCGCCAAGAGAGCTTTCGGCTCCACGACGCCACGCGACGCCCTCCCGCGGAAGCGATCTCACTTCGACCGGCGGCCGAAGTCGACGTCTCGCCGGCAGACCTTCAACCTTGCCCGGTCGACTAGTCGGGACCTACCGAAGCTTTCCCTCGACGAACGGGACTTCAAACACCTTCTGGTGCATGATGGGTCCGTGGCCGAAGTAGCCGTCCTCGCCGAACAACTCGCCGTGATCGGCCGTGACGGTGATATAGGTGTTGTCGGGCACCATGTCGAAGAGCTCTTCGAGGACCGTATCTAGGTACTCGATCGTCTTTACTTGGCGATCCTTGAGCTCGTCCATCTTCTTCTGGTCGAAGAATTTTTCCTCTTGCTCGCTCAGCTTGCCGCCGACGATGTCGTCGTCCAGGTGCTTGAAGACCCCGTGAACTCCCGAAATGCGCGGCCACTCGTTGCGCGGTTCGTCCGGGAGGGCATAGGGGTAGTGGGTCTCGCCGACGTTGAGGATGTAGAAGGACGGCCGGTCCTCGGGGAACGTCATCTGCTTGAGCATCGCCCGCATGTCGTTGTGGCGATCCATCAGGCGGAACGTATCGAAGTTCGTGTTGATCGGAGTCCGGGGATTGAGGACCGGCAACGAGACCATGGCGTGCGTCCGGTAGTTCAGCTTCTTTTGCAGGAATCCCGGCAGGAAGAGCTGAGGGACGAAGGACTTGAACTCGATATTTTCTTGGCCCAATCGCTCGTTGAATTTCAGGAAGTCGTTCTTGTAGTATTCGGAGGCGAAGACGTTTTGGGGACTCTGGTGCGGCAACAAGCCCATGAGCAAGTTGAAGTGCGACGGAGCGGTCCAGGAGGCGTAAGACCAGCGCATCTCGGTCTCGCCGAGCTTCATGATGTTCTTCGGCCGCGCTTCCATGAAGGAGTCGTAACGGCAGCTGTCGAAGATGACAAGGACGTAGTTATTTGGCTTCATGAGACAGTAAAGTCCAGTGTACCAGCGGTTCGGCAGGCGTCCCCTCGTCTGAGACGAGACGGCTCCGGAACCATTGCGGGGGGTAAGCGAGCACCATGAAAAAGATCATTCCTGGCGTAGTGCGGTTCGGGCGAGAGGTCTATCCTCAGCGGCGCCCGTTGTTCGAGAAACTGGCCTCCGGCCAAAGTCCGAGGGCGTTGTTCATCACGTGCGCCGATTCACGCATCGATCCTAATCTGATCACGCAAACCGAGCCCGGGGAGCTGTTCGTTTGCCGCAACGCCGGCAATATCGTTCCGCCGTATTCGGGGAACACAAGCGGCATGACGGCTTCCATAGAGTACGCGGTGGCAGCGTTGGAGGTACCCCACATCATCGTTTGCGGGCACAGCTCCTGCGGCGCGATGGGCGGTGCGATGCATCCCGAGACGTTGACCCGGCTTCGCCACGTCAAAGAGTGGCTGACGTACTCGGAAACCGCTCTTCAGGTCGTTGACGAGAACCAGCCGGGTCTCGACGAAAAAGACCGATTGAACGCCCTGATCGAGCAGAATGTGCTGCTGCAGATCCAGCATTTGCGGACCCACCCCTACGTGGCGGCGAAAGAGGCCTCCGGCAAGCTGAGCCTGCACGGTTGGGTCTACGAGATCGGTACCGGGAAGGTCAACGCCTACAATTCCGCGAAGAGGCGATTCGAGCAGCTCGTCGACGAAGACGCGCCCGAGCCGGGCATGACCGTCGCCTAGGCGAACGCTGCTGCGTCCTAGGCTCCGCCCCACAACTGTTTGAGCGTGCCCAGGGCCCCAGCGGGAGAGACCGGCTGGCGACCCAACTTGTCGGCGACGTAGCGACAGATGGCCTTGCCGAGCTCGCTCGACTCGGCCACCGGACCGCCTTCGCGATGGGCGCGCAAGACCGAAGCTGTGTCGTCGGGAAAAGTCGCCTGTACGGAGGCTCGAAAGATCTTTTCCATGTCCTCGGTCGACAGCTCGGCGCGCCGATCGAACCGATTGACGAGGATATTGATCTCGTCGCGCTTCACGCCCATCTCCTCCAGCAGCGGGATCGTTCGCCGCATGAGAAACATGCTCGGCATGTCGGTGGAGCAAACGAGGTTCACCTCATCGGCGGTCGAAATCGCCGTCATCCCCACGCCGTCGACGACGCTTCCCAGGTCGGCGATGACGTAGTCGTAGATCGAGCGCGCGAAGTCGAGCGTTTCCTGAACCGGATAAGGCTCTATGAGCGGAGGCTCGGGGCGCTCGGGCGCGCCCAGCACGTCGACGCCGTCGTGGCAGACGACCAGCGACTTCCACAGCGCCTCGTCCAATTGGCTCGAATGACGGAGGGCGTCGATTGTCGTGTACGGAGTACGCAGTCGGAGCAGGAAGGACTGCACGCCGCCCGCTAGGTTCATGTCGGCCAACAGGACCTGCCGCTGGGTCTGCGCCCGAACTTGGTAGGCCAACGCGGCTGCCAGCGTGCTGCAACCGGCGCCCCCTTTGACCGGCGCCATGGCCAGCAAGCGACCGCGGCGCTTCGCCTGAGGCTGGGCGCGAGAGTTGGCTTGGGTGCGCTTGGCGATCCGTTGAATCGCTTGCTCGAAATCCGCTGCTGGAAACGGAACCGAGAGAAACTCCGAAGCTCCGCCCCGCAGGCAGTGCAGGATGACTTCCGGGTCATTCGACCGGTGCAGCGCGACCACCGATACCGGCGCACCGCAATCTGCTACGGCACGCAGAAGGGCGCCGGCGTCGACGCGTGCTGTGGCCACGTCGATCATGACGGCCGCCGCTTCCTGTCCCTCAATCCTTTCAATGAGGGCGTCGACCTGCGGATAGTCGCTCAGCCGCTCGATCAGCGACGCCGTTGGAGAGAGCGTCAAGGCCGCCTCCATCGCCTGGGCGATGATCGGATCCGGACAGACGAGCAGAGTCGCCACCGTATCCGCGTTGTCTCGATTCGCCCCGCTCATCGCGCGTTCTCTCTCACCCCACAGCCAGGCGGCCCCTCGATCAGTTCAGCTCCGGCGGACTAAAGCTCTGTACTGAAACTTTGTTGCCTCGAATCACTTGGACCTCGATCTCCGGCGGCGGCGGCGGCGCGGCGACGTAGGCGACCGGCGCGCTGCGGTTCACCCGGGGCTCTTGCGAGGGAGCGCGCACGCCGTAAAGTTCCGATTCGTTCACCCCGGTTGTCTGCGCAATCTGCTCGTCTTTGGCGTTGCGCAACACCAGCTGAATTCGGCCCCTTGCCTGAGCAAGGGTCACCATCTCGGCCTGTTGCGGCTCCAGCAGCAAGGTCACGACCGGCACTTTCTGAGGCCTCCCGGATGCATCCGGCGTTAGATGCTCCCCGGCCGACAGGACACGAACGTTGCTCAGAATCGTCCGCGTGACTTGTCCGCCGCTCTGACTGCTGGACGGCGTGCCGGTAATCAGGACGTCGACCTTCGCCTCGGGCATCACGAAACCGGCCAAGCCGCTCACGTCGTCGACGCGGACGGACATCGCGCGCATCCCCTCAGGCACTTTCGGTGAGAGACCGAAGCCCGACCCGTGAGGCGCAAGACGACGGTTCAGGACGGGCTCGTCCGCAAGCACTTGGGCCATCGGAGAGCGCTCGACGACATCTTCCAACGCCTCAAAGGCCCCTTCGGGCACGTTCGGCGTCGGCCACTCTTGCAGGCGTAGATCGCCGATCTGAATTTGGGAGCCGACCTCCAGGTCACGAACGGCGACGACGATCTCGGACGTGCCGACCGGAGTCGTCGCGCCCGAATCGCCCCGTACGGCCATCTGATAGAAGACTCCAGTGACCAGCAGGGCCATCCCGGCTGAAATAGCGATTGCGAGAACGATTCTTGAGTTCATCGAACTTCCTATCGGTCAGTATGGGGACGGGTGTTAGGCGCGGCGCTCCATCACTGGAGCCTAGCCGCAGAAAGATGCGCGGCCGGAGACGTTTGTCCGGCCGCGCTCGTAGATTCGACGATCGGGTCGGACCTCAGCCGCCGGCTTCCACCAGCTTCGAGGCCAAACGCGAGTAGATCGTATCCATGCTGGCCGTGATGCTGGGGACGAAAAGTCCCGAAGCGACGGCGACGAGTCCGGCCAGGAGCGCGTACTCGACCAGGTCCTGGCCGCTGTCATCGCCCCACTGTCGTAACTTGCCGGCGATCTTTGAAATCCAGTTCATACACAGCTCCTTAGGGTCGGCGACCGAATCCTAGGTAGCGGCGGCGGCCAACACGCTGCCCATACGCGAGAAGATCGTGCTGACGCTGGTCGAGATTCCCGGCAACAAAGCGCCGGCGGCCACAGCCACAAAGCCCGCCAAGAGGGCGTACTCGACCAAATCCTGGCCTTCCGTGTCCTCGGCCAGCAATCGCAGCCGCGAAATGATCGTGTTCAATTTGTCCTTCATTCCTACTCTCCTGTTTGACGAATCTATCGGCACTCTGTCGGGAGGAGGTTTCGCTCCGCTGTCGGAAGGAATCTCCCTCTCCCAATCACGTATCGGCCGCCCTGCTGCCGGTCTTATCGCTGGTCGAGCTCCTCGTTGCAGGCTGAGGCCTTCCCGACGGGCCGTCACGTACGGTTGGATACCACCAAGCGGTGGATTTCAACCGGGCCTGCGGTATGCTAACTGCTGATTAATGAGCTGGTTAGGGTTGAAATCATAACCCGCAGAACGGCCCTTCAATTGCATCTACTCAAGGTGCACTCTGACCAAGGAGGGTCCGAACCATGAAAAAACGAGTCCAACTCACCATCCTCATAGCCGCACTAGCAGCTTGGTTTGTGCCTCCGTCAGTCTCCGCGCAGTCCTCTGACGCCGAACCGGCGCTCGGCGTAGCCAGGGTCTCCCTGGTCAACGGCGACGTCACCACACGGAGAGGCGAGGCGGGCGACTGGATCGCAGCGGACGTGAACTCGCCGCTGGTGGAAGGAGACCTGCTGGAAACCGGGCCAGGCGCCCGCGCTGAAGTCCAGCTCGACTACTCGAACTTCCTGCGGCTGGACGGCGCAACCCAGGTAGAACTAGCCGCCCTCGGAAACCGCAGTTTCCGTGTTCGACTACTCGCCGGACGAGTCACCTACTCGGAACTGAAGGGCGGCGAAGCAGACGTTGATATTGAGACGGAGTTTGTCGCCGTACGACCTCAAAAAAACGGTCGGTACGAGATTGAGGCTCGCTCGGGCGTCACCGTCATCCAAGTCCGCCGAGGACAGGCCGAGGTCGCGTCCGCGCAGGGCTCCGAGCGCGTCAACCGCGGGCGCATGCTGATCGTCCGCGACGGCCCCGACGGTCTGGAACTGCGCGCTGAATCCGACGAGCCCCGGGGCGACTGGGACCGCTGGAACCAGTCGCGCGACGATCGGCTCGCGGACGCGGAATCTTATCGCTACGTCGACACTTCGATTGCCGGGGCCCACGACCTCGACGATCACGGAGACTGGCGCTATGTCTCCGGCTACGGCCACTGCTGGGTACCGCGGGTCCGCACAGGCTGGGCGCCGTACCGCAGCGGCCGATGGTCCTGGGTCGGCTCCTACGGCTGGAGCTGGGTCGGCTACGAGCCTTGGGGCTGGGCGCCCTATCACTACGGCAGTTGGTTCAACCACGCCTCTTTCGGCTGGACTTGGTACCCGGGCCGCCGCCACTACCGCCACTACTGGAGCCCGGCCAGGGTTGCGTTCTTCGGCTACTCCGGTCGAAATTTCTCGCTCGGCCTCGGCTTCGGATACGGGAGCGTCGGCTGGATTCCACTGGCGCCCGGCGAACGGGGCTACCGCTGGTGGGGCGGCAACCGCGGCTACTACAACCGCGGCGGCGACGTCCGCATCAAGAACTCGACGATCATCGTCGACAACTCGACCAACATCTACAACAACTATCGGAACGCTCGGGCCAACAACGGCGTCACGGTCGTCGACTCCCAGAGCTTCTCCCAAGGGCGCGTGAACAACCCGCGCAGCCTCCGCTCGGGCGAATTACAACGCGCCTCCCTGATGCGCGGTCAGATTCCGGTCGTACCGGCTCGCTCCAGCCAGGGCAGAGTCGTGCGCGCCGCCAGCGCCGGATCGGTACGCAGCAGCGTCGCATCCAGCCGCTCGACACGGTCGGGACAGAGCGTGAGAGCTTCGGCACGGCCTACCTTTGACCAGCAACAACGCCGCGTAGCCCAGTCGGTCCGGGACTTCCGGACGGGCCGCGCCGGGACCGCCGCCGGATCCACCAGAGGAGTCCGCGCCGGAACCAGCGGGCGTACGAACGCCGGTTCCGTCCGCTCCTCTTCGGCCGCCTCGCCTTCCCGCAGCCGAACCGGCACTGCCGGGGTCCGCTCAGGGACGCCCTCTCGGGCAGGATCGAGCAACTCCGGTCGCACGGTCGCTCCGGTCGATCGCGCCAACGGCGTCCGGTCGGCAACGACTCGCTCCGGCGTCTCCAGCCGCAGCAGCAACTCAAGCCGGAGTACGGTTGCTCCGCGCACCTCGAGCCGCATCCCGCAACGCTCCTCTAGCCGAGTCGACCGCTCGGCCGGCCGCTCCGGCAACTCGAGCCGGGGTACGGTTGCTCCGCGCACCTCGAGCCGCATCCCGCAACGCTCCTCCAGCCGAGTCGACCGCTCGACCAGCCGCTCCGGCAACTCGAGCCGGGGTACGGTTGCTCCGCGCACCTCGAGCCGCATTCCGCAACGCTCCTCTAGCCGAGTCGACCGCTCGACCAGTCGCTCCAGCGGCTCAAGCCGAGGTACGGTCGCGCCGCGCAGCAGCAGCCGGACGCCCCAGCGCTCCTCAAGCCGTGCCACGACCTCCCGGAGGTCGGCTCCCACCAGGAGTGCTCCGAGCGTTTCCCGCCGCTCGAGTCCGTCGGTCCGCTCGACCCCCAATAGGACCCGCAGCTCGGGTGGATTCTCCGGCCGATCCTCCGCACCGCGACGGGCTCCGAGCGTTCGGTCGGCCCCGTCCCGCTCTTCGGGCGGAGGAGCCCGCTCGGCTCCTTCGCGCAGCTCCGGCGGGTCGCGATCCGCTCCCAGCCGGGGCCGTGCGCCCTCCCGCTCCCGGTAGAGTTTCAGTCGAAGCTCGAATTCTTCGCCGCCCGTGACTTTCAGGTTCCGGGCGGCGAAGTGGCATCTGAGGGTTGTCTAACAATTGCCGAACCGTGGAAGCGACCAGTATCCTGTAAGATATGCATCTTCGGCCCCGAGGACGGAGCTGGAGACATTGACGTCAGAAAGTGAAACGGTCGGGCGATCTTGAGCGTCGTTAGGGAAGATACTTTCCTGGACGACGGAGGCTCCCGGACCCGATGGCTGTCGAAATCATGGAAGAGCGTACAGTGACCGAGAAAGGTCCCGAGCGTGCACCGGCGCGTCAGCCGGACGACGTGCCGAATTTCGGCCCGGTCGCTTCCTTGCACACGCCTTGGTGGACATCCTTTCTCAGCGAGCTCAACAGCGTCTTCAGCCCCGAGAAGATCCCTCCTCCCCCGGAGTATCGGGCCCACCAGGCAGGGGACGTAGAACTCGGCGGTCTGGAGATTCCTCGCCTCCAAAATTCGTGGTATGAAAATATCCGCGACTTTCTGAGGACGACCAAGGAAGAAGAGGCGCTTCCCGAGTTCCACGCGACCGCCGAGCCGGTGGCCGTAAAGAGCATTTGGGGCGGGTACGACAATCGCAAGAGTTCGATGCCGGCGACGGTCGCGCTCCATGTCCTGGCCGTCGTATTGATCTTTACCGTGTTCCGGGGCGCGCCTGTCGTCGCCAAAACGGGCTCGGTGACCCTGATCATCCCGGTCGACCTGAATCCCTACCTGGCTCAGCTTCAGCTCCCGAAGAACAACGCCGGGGAATCCGGCGGAGGAGGAGGCGGCGGACAGAATTCGCCCCTTCCTCCCAGCCGAGGCAAGCTTCCACGTTTCGCCTTGCAGCAGCTGGCGCCCCCCACTCCCGTCATCCGCAACCCGGACCCGGAGCTGGCCGTAGAGCCGACCGTCGTCGTGCAGCCGGATGCTTCGGTACCCAACATTGACATGGCCGCGCTCGGCGACCCATTCGGCGCGGTCGGACCTCCCTCAGCCGGACCTGGCTCCGGCGGCGGTATCGGCACCGGTCGCGGCGGGGGCGTCGGATCAGGCTCGGGCGCCGGCGTCGGTCCTGGACAGGGCGGCGGGTTCGGCGGCGGCGTGTTCCGCGTCGGCGGTGGAGTTTCCGCTCCGAGGCTGGTTCGCAAGGTCGAGCCGGAATACTCCGAGGAAGCCCGCAAGGCGAAGTATCAGGGCACGGTTCAGCTCGCCGTTGAGGTTTGGCCGGACGGGCGAGCCCACAACGTCCGCGTGGTCCGCAGCCTCGGGCTAGGGCTGGACGAAAAGGCCATCGAGGCCGTCCAACGCTGGGAGTTTGTTCCGGGCAAGAAGGACGGTAAACCGGTGAAGGTTCAGGCCACCATTGAAGTCAACTTCAGGCTTTTGTAACCACGGCGGCGTCTGCCGCCGCGCGGTCCTTCGGTTGAAGCGCCAGGTCCTTCAATAGCTCCTCGGCCAGTTGTCCCGTTTGCTGCCACAACGCCGTATCCGGCGCAACCAGGCCGCCCTCCCAGGCCGCCTTCCTGACGGCGGCGTAGTCATTGTCGATCGCCCATTCGACTTTCGCGCCCACAATGCGCTCGATGTGGCGATTCTCCAGACCGCCCAGCGAGCCCGCACGATTCACCAATAGACGCAGGGGATCGCCGGCCATGCCGCGAGCCTTGAGTTGATCGACTTTGCGTTTGGCGAGATGCAGCGACGTGATCTCCGGAGTGCAGACCAGGAAGCAGAGGTCGGAAATAGCCAGCGTGTCCAACGCCGCGCTCAGCAACGGACTCGGCAGGTCCACAATCACCGCCTTGTAGAGCGACTTCAGGCGCGCAAAGGTCTGCTGACTCCGGAGAAGGGCGTTCGGATCAATGGCGGGCGCGTCCGCCGGACTGGTCAGCACGTCGAGCTGATTCCAGCGGGTGGCGGCGCGCTCAACAAAGTCCCGATCGAGGTCCTCGCACTCTAAGACGGCTGCCATTCCGTCGCCGGCCTCCAGCCCCAATTGGAAACCGACCGTCCCCGTGTGGAAATCGTAGTCGATCAGCAACGTATCGCCGCCCAGTCTTTCCGCAACCGCACTGGCAACGTGTAGGCCGACTGTCGAGGCGCCGCTCCCCCCTTGGGACGGCAGGAACGAGATCACGGCGCCCTCTCGCGGTGTCGGCGCGTGCAGCGCCGACACGCCCAGGCGCTCCGCTAACGGGTGCAGATCGTAGGGTGCGGTCACATAGCCCCAGGCGCCGCACTGGCGCGCCTGGACCACCGCCGAAAGCCGCCGGGGGCCGCTGGCGGCGATAGCCACCGCCGCCGGCAGTGCACGACGAGCGGTGCGCAGCACCGAGAAAGCCGCCGGGCCCCGCGAGAGATCGACCAGTACGGCCCGAATCGGATCGTCTGGAGAACTCATCTCCGCCAACTCATGGCTCGGGAGGTTCTCCGTCGTCGCCTCGGCAGGACGAGCGAAACCGGCCTTCGCCAGGGCCGCCTGCAGCCGGGAGATCTCGTCCGAATGCGGACTCAGTATTAGAATGCGGGGATTATCCATTCTCCCAGCCGTTTTGCTTCGGAGCCTCGGTCGGCGGCCCTCCCGAGGCTTCTCCATGGGTAGAGGTTTCCATGGTGGTCACCGTCTCCCGCATGCGGTCCAATAGTTCGCACAGGTGCTGCGCCGATTCGCGGCGACGTCGCTCGGCCGCCTCTAGAGACTGAACGGTCTCCGTCTGCGTCCGTAGCGCTCGGTCCGCGCTCTCCAGCCGTGCGGTCATGTCGTCTAGACGCCCCTCAAGCTGTTGCACCTGTCCGGAGAGCCCTTGCCCCTCGATCGCCGTGAGTCTGCCTCCCAGAGCCTCGGACTCGCGTCGAGATTCCTCGGCGGCTCGATTGCTTGCGGCCACCGACTCGTCCAGCAGGCGCAACTGCTCTGAAAGGGATTCGATTCGGTCGCGCGCAGCCCGTCCGGCAGCCTCTTGGTCCCTTAAGGTTTGCTCGACGGCAGCTTGTTCGGAGGAACGCCGCTGCTCCAAGCTCCTGATCGGGGCGGCCACCGCATTGGAAATGCTCGCAGCGAGCCCCTCAACAAGGTCCGTCATGGCTGCCGGCTCCGCTTCCACCTGGGGCTCAGGCGGCGCCTCCACCGTCGGCGCAACAGCCGTCTCCAGGTTCTTCAGTCCGGAATCGGCGACGTCGCGCAGCTGATCCCGAATCCAACGACCGGAGGCTTCCCCGGAGGCACCCTCGGAAGAACCCTCATTCGATGCGGGGTTCGGGCGGTTTTCTGACAATTCAGTTTCCATCGAGATCCTCGCCATGATTGTCAGCGGCGTTACGGTTCGATCGCCATAGTGGGGGGCCTCTAGATTGGACCGAGGGAATCCCTGAGGCTGGAGCCGTGTTCACCGGCATCGGAGCGACAGTCCGGGCTAGACTGACGGAGAACATGCCCGTAGCGGTGGGAAAAAGCAGGGTCCTGGCAATGGCCGCGCTCGCAGTCGCGATCGTGCTTCTGGATCGCTGGACGAAGGACGCCGTCATTGAGGCGTTGCCGGTACACTCCGGCCGCAATGTTATCCCCGGATTCTTTGATCTGGTACACACCCGAAACACCGGGATCGCGTTCAGCCTCTTCGCCGACGCCGGGCCTTTCGTAGCGGAGGTCCTCTTGCCGATCGTATCCGCACTGGCGATCGTGTTCGTCGTGGCCTATTTTTGGCGCCACACCTCTGAAGCATCCGGCGTTCGCTGGGCGCTCGCCCTCATCTTGGCGGGGGCGGTGGGGAACTTATACGATCGGATGCTGTTCGGCTATGTGACCGACTTTCTCCTGTTTTACGTGGGCGATTGGAGCTGGCCGGCCTTCAACGTGGCCGATAGCGCCATCACGGTTGGAGCCGGTTTACTGCTCCTGGACGCCGCTCGGAAACCCTCGACGACCCCGGATGCGTCGGCTTCGTGAGCTAAGGTGACTTCCCCGAAGCCGCGTCCCGTTACCGTCGTCATCGCCGCCAGAGGGGGGCCGGGACCGGCAACCCGCACTCTGGCCTCGCTGGAGGGCCAAGCCGTGGAAGTCCTGGTCGTCTTCCCCAAGAGCGAGCCCGAGTCAAGACCGCCGAGAGTTCCAGCAATTGCGGCGGACTCCCAATCCTTCAGCGCGTTGAGGGCGGAGGGCGTTCGACAAGCCGCATCGCCCATCGTGGCCGTTCTCAGCCAGGACTACACCGTCGGGCCGGACTGGGCCGCAGTAGTTTCCGAGCCGGTCGAGGCGGACGTCGTCTGTGGGGAAGTACACCCGCCGGACGCAGGTTGGACCTCCCGCGCTGCCTATCTGTGGGAGTACGCCCATCTCGCGCCTCCCTGCCGACCGGGACCGCTCTCAGTCGAGGAATCTCGCCTCGTGCCCGCCGGAGCGGTCGTCTACCGAGGGCGCGCAATCGACGAACAACGCCTGCTGGATCACCCCTCCGAGCTTGACTATCATGCTCGAATGGCCGCCGACGGACTGCGGTTCTATCGCGAGCCTCGCTTGCGTGTCATCTACCATCCGCCGCCGAGCCTTTCCGCGTTCCGTGCCGACCGGAGACGCTGGTCAGGCGAGGACGCTCGGAGACGATATGGGCACAGCTCGCTCGCCAAGCGGCTCCTCCTCGCCGCCTCCAGAGTCGCCCTGCCCCCGCTCCTGCTGGCCCGGTTCTTCAGCGCGCTTCGCTCCAAGCCCCGCTACTGGTGGTCGGCCGCCGTTTCGGCGCCGCTGCTGATTCTGTTCGCACTCGACCAAACGGCCGGGGAGGCCGGCGCTCTCGTGACCGGCGACTCGCGATGAAGCTCTCGGTCGTGATCGCCGCGCCTTATCCAGAGGAGACCCTGGAGGAATGCCGAAGGGCGCTTGAAGGACAAGCTGTCGATCAAATCGTCGTCTCCCAGGGCGATGGAGAGTTGCCCTCTCTTCGCTGGGCCGAAATCGATCAGCTCGAGGGCGACGTGATCGCGTGCCTAGAGGCGCGCTGCATTCCTGCTCCCGATTGGGCCGAGCGGATCCGCGCCGCGCACGCGGCGGGACCGGAAACCATCGGCGGAGTCATCCTCCCGAGCCCATCAGCCTCGCCTCTCGAACTGGGCCAATACTTCAGCGATCACTTCGTCGCCGCGGAGCCCCGGCGCTGGGCCCGACGGATCTCCGACGCCAACGTCAGCTACAAACGCTGCTATGTCGACCGGTTCCGGCGTCGACTGACGTCCGGCCAGTGGGAAACTGCCTTGCATGCCGAGGCCGCGCAACGAGGCGAGCTCTCGCTCGCGGACGCTCGCGCCGTCTACCGCTACCAAGACCGCCCGTTGTCGGAAGTCCTGACGGAGCGCTACTGCCACGGGCAAGACTACGGAGCCCAATCGACTCGGCGCTGGGCCCGGGTCGCGCTCGCCCCGCTCCTGCCGTTTGTCCAAACCGGCCGCGCCTTCCAAGCGGCCTCCAGGGCCGGCCTGTCCGGGGCCTTCCTGCGCGCGCTACCCTGGACCTGGACGCTGAACACTGCTTGGGCCCTCGGCGAAGCCGTGGGCGGCGCTCGCGGCGTCTCAACGAATGCGAATCGGCATTGACGGCGGTTCCTGGTCCAACCAGCGAGGATATGGTCGCTTCCTGCGCGAGGTCGTCGCGGCCCTGGGCCGGGCTGAAAGCGACCACCAGTTCACGGTCTTCACCGATTCTCAAGACACGGCCGAGCAGCTTTGGCCCGACGGCTTCGAACCGCGCCTGGTCGACCTGTCCCAATCGATCGTCGAGGCCGCCGGCGGCGACTCCAGCCGTCGATCGCAAGACGTTCTGCGCATGAGCTACGCCGTTGCCCGGGAAGACTTGGACCTGTTCTTCTTTCCAACGGTCTACTCCTACTTCCCGCTCCTACGCCCCGTGAAGGCTCTGCTCGGCGTCCATGACACCATTGCCGACGAGCACCCTGAGTTCGCTTTTGACTCTCCACGCAACCGGCGCCTGTGGCGCACAAAGGTCCGCGCGGCGCTCTGGCAAGCCGATCTCTGCTTGACCGTTTCGGACTACTCCCGGAGAGCGATTGAGCGCGTCTGGAAGTTCGATCCTGCGCGTATCCGAGTCGTCCCCGAGGCCGCGGCGGCGATCTTCAAGCCCCCGGCCCCCGAGGTCCCGCGTGAGGACTTTGTGCTGGCCGTCGGCGGACTCAGTCCGAACAAGAACTTGTCGCTGCTCATCGATGCTTTTGAACTCAGCCGCGCACGATCCCCCGCAACCCGGCTGGTGCTCGTAGGCGACTACCGAGAGGACGCATTCAAGAGCAGCTACACCCAGATCCGAGCACAACTCGATTCCAAACCGAACCTTCCGGTCGAGCTGACCGGGTACGTCGGAGACGCCGAGCTGGCGAGTCTGTACCGACGTACGAGACTGTTCGTCATGCCTTCGCTCGACGAAGGCTTCGGATTGCCTGCCGTCGAAGCGATGGCTTCCGGCGCTCCCTGCGCCCTCAGTCAAGGACACGCGCTCGAAGAGATTTCCGGCGGAGCCGCCTTGTTGCTTGACCCGCGCGACAAGCACTCCATCGCCCAAACCATCGATCGAGTGCTTCGAGACGCCTCGCTGGCGGCGGACCTCTCCAGGCGTTCGATCGCTCGGGCGTCGGATTTCTCGTGGGACAAAACCGCCCGGAGCCTGATTCAGATCTTTGAAGAACTGGCGGTCTAAGAGAAGCTCCTGATTCACGGCGCGTCGCCGATCTGGCACCATCTGGAGGAGCGCTATGCAATCTCTCGAGGGAAGAACAGCGGTCGTCACCGGTTCCGCGGCGGGTATCGGACAGGCAATGGTTCGGCGCTTCGCAGCCGAGGGAATGCGTGTCGTCGTCGCCGATATCGACGAGGGCGGAGCCCGTCGCCTCGCCGACGAGCTGATCGCCGCCGGCAAGGAAGCCTTGGCGGTACGCGTGGACGTAACGGTTCCGGCCGACCTAGACCGACTCGCCGACAAGGCGTTCGATCGCTTCGGCTCCGTGGACGTGTTGTGCAACAACGCCGGCGTACTCGGCCGCGTGTTGGAGAGTTGGAAGCAGCCGAGCGAGAACTGGCGCTGGGTCTTCGACGTCAACGTCCACGGAGTGGTCGACGGCGTCCGCGCGTTTCTCCCGCGCATGTTGGCCCAGGAATCCAGCGGCTACGTGCTCAACACTGGGTCCATCGCCGGGTTGATCACCGGGCCCTTCTTCGCCCACTACAACGCCTCCAAGCACGCCATAGTCGCCTACTCCGAGTGCCTCCATCACGAACTGCGCCAAATCGGATCGAAAGTTCGCGTCGGCGTGCTGTGCCCGGGGTGGGTCAATACCGGACTCGCTTCGCTGGAACAAAAACTGCCCGCTCACCTGCACGAAGTCAACGCCGGAGTCGAACCGGCGCCGTTGGTCTTGGAGCGCGACCGAGGCGTCCGGCAGATGGTCTCCGAGTCCATCGATCCCGACCGAATCGCGGAGATCGTGGTGGAGGCGGTGCGTGAAGGACGCTTCTACATATTTCCGCACCCGGAGCGGAAAGCCGACTTCGAGAAACGTTCCCAAGAGATCCTCGACGAGATGGAGCCCCGCTTCCCTCCCGTCGGTCGAGAGTCGTAAAGCCCAGTGACCAGCGGCCGCACCCCCCAGAATCTACGCGTCGAGATCTTGCTCGTCGTGCTCGCCAGCCTGCTCTCGTTAGGGCTGCGCTCGTACCCGATCCACGACGCCGTCTTCGCTCCGGACGGGGTGCGCATGATGGGGGCCGATCCGTTCTTCCACATGCGCACGGTCGACAACCTGGCCCGCCACTTTCCGCAGCGCAGCGGCTTCGATCCCTACATGATCTACCCGGGCGGACAGCAGGTTCCCACGGGACCGTTGTTCGATTGGATCTTAGCCGGGGCCGCCCTTTTGCTCGGCGGCGGAACGCCCGACGACGAGTGGATCGATTTCGTCGGCGCTTGGGCGCCGGCCGTCATCGGCGCACTGCTCGTCCCGCTGGCGTGGCTCGTCGGGCGGACGCTGTTCGGCGTGGTCGCCGGCCTCGTCTCAGCCGGGCTGATCGCCGTACTGCCCGGCAATCTCTTTGAGCTCACTCGGCTTGGTTTTCCGGACCATCACGCCGCGGAAGCGCTGCTCTACGTGGGCGTTTGGGCTGCTCTCGCCGCCGCTCTCCGGTCGGGAATGGCCTCGGGACGGCCTTTCTGGACGGCGGCTTCGGTCGCGGGACTGCTCTTGGGCGGGTTCCTAGCCAATCGCCCGGCAGGTGCGTTCTTAGCCGCATTCCTGGTTCTGTGGGCCGGTCTTGATTGCATCGCCCGTCACTTTCGGCGGCAGTCCTGCGTCGAGGTCGGAGCCCTGATGAGCGTGACGTTGCTCATCGCAGCCGCGGTGTTCGTTCCCGTGGGCGGCATGATTTGGTCGGGTATGACGCTGCTTGTTCTAGCGGGCGGACTGGCCGCCGTCGCCGCCTCCGCGGGCTTGTCGTGGTGGCTGACGCGGCGAAACGCCTCGACTTGGGCCTATCCCGCCGCCCTAGCCGCGTCGGCTGCGGTGCTTGTCGGCGTCGCCGTCCTCCTCGTCCCGGAGACCGTCCAGGGAATCTACGGGACGCTCCGCAGGCTCGCCTCGTCACAGACGGTACTGACGATTCGGGAACTGCACCCCCTGCTCGCAGGGCCCGACGGAGGTCTGACGTTTCAACCGGCCTACGAGCAGTTCACCACGAGCTTCTTCCTGCTGCCGGTCGTTGCCGGCAGCTTGCTGCTGGAATCCCTCGGCGGACGGGAAGACTCCAACAAGCGGCTCTTTCTCGTCCTCGGAGGCTGCTTCTTTGCCGCCACCCTGGCGCAGAACCGCATGGCCATCTACCTGGCGCCGGTGGCGGCAGTCGGCGTCGGCTGGCTGGTTGAGCAGGTGTGGTCCATGGACCTCAGGCGGGGGGTCCGATCGATCGTTCTGGCCGGGACTCTGGGAATCGTCTATCTGCCCAATCTGCACGCCTTGACCGAGCAGGCCCCGGCGCTGACCGGCATCACCGACGATTGGGTTAAGGCCCTGCATTGGCTTCGGGACAATACGCCCGAGCCGCTGGGCGACCCCAACGCCTACTTCTCTTACGAGCCGCGGCGAGCGACGGGAGATCCATACCCCTACCCGCCCTCGGCGTATTCGGTCATGCTGTGGTGGGACTACGGGTATTGGCTTCTGCGAGAGGGGCGGCGCATGCCCGCCGCCAACGGCACGCAGAGCGGAGCGGTCGAAGCCGCCAACTTCTTCGTGCAAGACGACCCGGCGGCGGCCACGCGGATTGCCGAGCAGCGCGCGTCGCGTTACATCGTTACCGACCCGACGCTTCCGCTTTGGCGCGAGAAGGATATGACCTCGACGAGCGCGAAGTTTCGCTCGATGCTCGTCTGGTCGGGCGTCGATCCGAAAGAGTATTGCGAGTTCTATGTCCGCATCCGCGAAGGCGAGCCGGAGATCGTCACCGTCTTCTATCCGAAATACTATCGGTCCATGATGGCCCGCCTGCATCTGTTCGACGGGACGGCAGTGGAGCCTAAGAAATCAACTTGGGTCATCGCCTACCAGGAACGCGAAGGCTCATCCGGGTCCTATCGCCGAATCAGTTCCATGCGCCGATTCGACGACTACCCGCAGGCGCAAAAGTACATTGACGCGAGACCCGACCAGAAGCTGGTTTTGGCCGGACTGCTTCCCCAAACCAGTTGCGTGCCCCTGGAGGCGCTGGAGGACTACGAACTCATCTATCGCTCAAGCGACGACAAGCTCGCCATGCTCAACGGCTATCGCGCGGTAAAGATCTTCGAGCGCACAGGACCCCATCATGCGGCGGACAATCGCTAAAGCATTCGGCATGCTGCCGCTGCGGCTGCGACGTCGCTGGCTGATGCTGGCGCCGCTCGCCGCCGTCTCCGCCGTTTTGGAGATGGTCGGAACGTTCGGAGTCCTGGTTCTAGTGCGGCTGATCGCCGATCCGCATGGTTCAGAGGCGAACGAGGCGTTGGTCCGGCTCAGTGGTTGGATCGCCGTCGACGACGTGGAGCGCACGACCGTTCTTTTTGCGGCAGGCCTAGGCCTGTTCTACGCCGTCAAGAATGTCATGCGCCTGGGCGAGGCCTACATCCAGTCTCGTTGCGCGGGCAAAACGACCGTCTACCTCTCTTCCGGACTCGTCGACCGTTACTTGCGAGCGCCCTACCTGCTGCACCTCGAGCGCAACTCCGCCGACCTAACGCGGCTGGCAGCGGACGCGGCAAACGGCGTCGCGCTGGTGACCCTGGGCTCCGTCATCGCTTTGACGTCGGAGGTCTTGGTGGTGTTGGGCATGTTGGCCGTGATCGTTTGGCGGACGCCCTACTCCGCGCTGGTCGCCGCCGCCTTGCTTGGCGTCGTACTGGCTCTGCTGACCTGGTTGACCCAAAGCACGCACACCCGTTGGGGAAAACTCCTGCACGAGATCGGCATCCGTCACTTCAAGACGTTGCAGCAAAACTTCGCCGGCGCCAAGGAGATCCAAACTCTCGGCAGACAACGATTTTTCGTATCCGCCTATGAGCGATTGAGAGACCGCGAGCAGTCGATCGTCGCGAAGCGCCAGGCCCTCGCCTGGGCGCCTCGCCTGGCCGTCGAGACGCTGTTCGTGGCGGGCCTCGCCCTGCTCTTCATCGTGGCTCGCTCGGACGCATCAAGTTCCGCCGAGACGACGGCGACCCTCGGAGTGTTGGCCTACGCGGGACTCCGGCTGCTTCCCTCTCTGCACCTGATCGTCTACCGCATCAATCTCATCCATGAAGGACAAGCTCACGTCGACGCCGTCTTCGAGGACTGGTCCGGACTGCGGGAGTACGCCGACGACGGAAGCCCTGAACCGGAGCCCCTCCCTCTGCGCGAGGCGCTCACGTTTCGCAACGTCGGCTACCGCTACGCCGGCGCCGCGCAGGACGCCCTCGCGCACGTCGATCTTGAGATTCGCGCGGGGGAATCGATCGGCCTCGTGGGCGAAACGGGCGCCGGGAAGAGCACGCTCGCCGATCTTGCGCTGGGAGTCCTGACGCCCACATCGGGGTCGATCGAGATCGACGGGGCAACCTTGTCGGGCCGCGAGGGAGAGTGGCAGCGCTCCATCGGCTACGTACCGCAAGCGCCGCAACTCATCGACGACACGCTCACCCGCAACATCGCGCTAGGGCTCGCCGACGACAGGGTCGATCGCCGGCTCTTGAAGCAGGCCGTGCGAGCCGCGCAGCTCGACGGTTTCGTCGCCCGATTACCCGCAGGGCTCGATACCGTCATCGGCGAGCGCGGCGCCCGAATCTCCGGCGGAGAACGCCAACGCATCGCGGTCGCCCGCGCTCTCTACCGCGACCCCTCCATCCTGATATTCGATGAAGCCACCGCCTCGCTCGACAATCAGACGGAGCAGTCGCTGACCGACACCATTGAAGCATTGAAGGGACAAAAGACTCTCTTGGTCATCGCCCATCGCCTGACGACCGTGGAGCGCTGCGATCGGATCGTGTTCCTTTCCGGTGGAGGCATTCTCGACATCGGTCCATACTCGGACTTAGTCGCACGCAACGAACGCTTCCGCCTGCTGGCTCGCGTCAAGAACTGATCGAGCCAAGGACTTCTTGGCGGATGCTCTCCATGAAAGTCTGCTCGGAGTAGCGCTCGGCCCGAGCCGCTAAACGTCGAAGCGCCGCGTTGCGCGCCGCGTCGTCTTGGATCATCCGCGCGATCTTTTGCGCGGCCTCGCGATCGTCGTCGAACAGGACTTCTCTGTCGCCGTCGACGATCTCAACCGGCCCGCCGGAGTTGTGCACGAAGGTCAAACAGCCGGCTCGTTGCAGCTCCGCCGGCGCAATTCCAAAGTGCTCTTCGATCATCAGATGGAGGCCGTACCTACACTCGGAGACTCGGCGAACGAGATCATTCCGCGACAGATCGGCGGCCAGCTCGCACCACGGTTCCGTCGCAGCCTTGGCCTCGAGCGCCCTCATGTAGCCAGGCGAGTCGCGGGAGCCTAGGATCAGCAACCCGACGTCCAGCCCCTGAGCGCGTACCTGCCGCACAATATCTATCGCCTCCAGCCAGCGCTTGCTGGAATCAAGACGACCGACGCAGGCGATCAAGTTCTTGCGTCTCGACCAGGGCGCCTGGGGAAAATCGCCCGGCACCGGGGGAGGCAGCACAGTCGATTCGACGCCGTGCGCTTCTCGATATAAGCCGCGTATGAAGCCTGAGTTGACCAGCGCACGGTTCGACCGCAAGCGCTCAAGAGAGACGCCGGATACGCGGTCCGACAGTCTCCGATAGGCAGGCACGGCTCCCGGCAAACGGTGGTACCACCGATGGTCTCCGTCAGGGCGCTTCAGATACGCGTACGGGAAATGCACGTAGTGCACGCCTCGGCGCCCGAAATCCATTTCGTTGTCCGTCGACAGGAATCGATCGAAGCGCCCCGTGGCGGACAGCTGCTGGGCGGCACGCATCAGAAGAGCGTTGTGCAACAAGGCGAGCGGCATCGGGGCGACCTCCATGAGCCGCTGAAGCAGGCTGGTGGCCTCCAGCAGTTCGAAATCGCCGGGCTGGAGGGTCGTGCCAAAGTGCAGATTCACGGCCGGCAAGTCCACCGGTTGCAGCGTCAGTAGGGACAACTCACATCGCCCACGAAGAGCCTCCAAGGCCCAGGCAGCCACCGCCTGTCCTCCCCCTTTCGGGCCGAGTCGAGAGTGAACCATCAGAACGGACTTCATTGGCTCGATCCCGACTCAACCAGACCAACCAAGACTTCCCCCAGCAAGTCTCGAAAGCGCTCCAAACTAAAGCGCTCCTGGACGCGAGCACGGCCCGCCAAACCATGCTCTCGAGCAGTCGCAAGGCTGTTGACATAGCGACTCAGTGCCTCTCCCATAGCCGCGGCGTCTGGGCCGCACAACCGTCCTGTCTCTCCGTCTCCGATCGTCTCTATCGGCCCTCCAGAGTTCACCGCCACAACGGGGCGTCCGGCCGCCATCGCTTCAATGGGACCCAATCCGAAATGCTCGTTGCTGGGAGTGTAGACGAGGCAACGCGCCCTCTCGAGCAACGCCAATCGCTCCGGTTCTCCCGGGTTTAGAACCCATTCCACGTTGTCGCTCAGTCCCAAACGCGCAACCTGTTCTCGCAGCCTACTCAGCGTATCCACCGCGTCCGGCGCGGCCTCATGGTAGCCGCCGGCCAGCACGAGCCGCACGCGCCTAAGGGTCGCTTCCGGGACGAACTCGGACAGCGCGGCCAACGCTTCGACGGCGCGGCCAATCGACTTGGCGGCTCGAAAACGATTCACCGACAACAGCACAATTTCTTGCGAATCCCGCATCGGCGCGATGTCCGCGTAGAGGCCCGTGTCGGCTCCCGGGTAGAGAACCCGCGGCGGCTGCGCCTCGGGGAACGCATCCTCGTACTGACGGGCGGTAAAGGCGCTGTTGACCAGGACGCAGTCCGCCGATTCAAGTCCGCGCAGCTCAGCCGCATCGATCGGTTTGCGATACCAGCCGTAGACTCCCGTATGGTCACGGCCGGTCAGCAACGTGTCCGGGTAGTGACAGTAAAACGCCACCGGTACGCCCAGCGACGCGCGCAGCTCCGGCACGATGTGCGCCGTCAGGTCACATACCGCCACGTCATAGGAGCCTCTTTCCGCAGCCAACTTGCGGGCAATGCGTCGCATCCGGAGCACGTTCGCGGGCGCGATCAGGCGACCAGCGACCGATTCTGGAACTCTTGTGGGCACGACGCGCACGTCGAGTTCGCGAGTCTCGGCAAAGGCGTTCTCCGGTTCCCACCGCCCCGTGAAGATCGTCGTCTTGTGGCCCAGCCCTTCGAGGGACCGGGCCGCGTCCACCACGAGTCGCTCCGCCCCTCCGAGGCCGAGGCTGGGATGCACGAAGGCGATCCGTAGCGGCTTGTTCATCGGACGTCCGTCGCCTCCGGGAACCGCGAGGTCCACGCCTCAGCCCATGCCTCGCCCCACGACGCCCTCCAGCGATCCTCGACGGCTTCCCTGGCCAAGGCAAGTTCGTCTTTCCGCTCGGCCAGCCGATCGAGCAAAGCCGCCAACTCTTCGGCGGTTCGGAAACCCCAGCCCGTGACGCCCATCTCGACTTGTTCCGCCAGCACCGGCCCGTAGTCGAACGCCGCAACGGGCGTGCGCTCGCAGAACAGATCGACCACTTTCATGGGCAGATCGACGCCCGATGCCGAGCAGTGCAGCGAAACGCCCACGTCCGCGGCCCGCAGCAGGCCGCGGTAATCCTCGGGGGATAAGAACGCCGTCCGAATCGTTGTCTTCTCCAAAGACAAGGCAGCAATACGCGCTTCCCCCGTCGCCTTACGAGGCCCCTTGCCGGTAATCACGACTTCCAGCGATGCAGTCGCTCCCTGGCGCTCGCGCAACTCGAGTGCATCAATCAGCAGATCCACATCCTCATCCGCGGTCCAGCTCGTCGGACAAACAACCAAGAGATCCGAGGCCCCAGCCGCCAGCCGGTCGCGCTCTCGCCTCCGCTCTTCGGCCGTAATGGCGGCGGGCCTGTCTCGCGGCAGGTCGTAGAGCACGGCCGCTTCGAGCCCGGCTTCCCGGCGAAGCCGATCCGCCATCGCCTGTGAGACACACAGATGCCCGTCCGCACGTCGCGCGAAGAAGTACTCAAACCGGCGCATCAGGGCCACAAACCCGCTGCTTTCGCCCAATCGCAGAGCCAACATCGAATAACCGAAGTTGTGCCAATCAACGATCCAATGCGCTCCCGAGAGGCGGGCCGCCAGCCAGGTCGCCGGCAGGGTCGGCAGACTGGGAGGATTTTGGACGACGAAAGCGTTCGCCCGTGTGCGTCGCAGGGCGCCGAACAGCCGCAGCGCCAAGACGACGCCTTTCCCAAGGCTGTAGATCATTACAAACAGCCGCGACGATCCCTCCGGCGCCCGCCCAGCCTGGCGAACCCCAGTTACGTCGATCCGAGAATGGTCGGCCGTCGCCCGATCGAGCGGCGAATCGGAGTAACCCACAAGAGTCGTCGGGTGACCGGCCTCAGCCGCCGCCCAAGCATGGTTGAGCATCCGCGGACTGCGTCCGAGATCGCCAAGCGTCGCCACCGCAATGCGCCTCCTAGGCCGGGCTATCCCCATCGCTCGGACTACCATATCAGGGCATGGCGGCGACTCCTTCGATTCAAAGCTTGGCCGTCGCCGGGGGCGGGACGGCAGGCCACGTCGTACCGGGGCTCGCCGTGATGGCGGCGCTGGAGCGCAGTCGACCCGGGGCCCGGATGGTCTTCATCGGCTGCGAGGGCGGCTTCGAGAACCAACTTGCGCCGGCCAGGGGCATCCCCCTTGAAAGAATCCCGGGGTCGCCTTTCGCCCGACAGGGATTCGCCGGGAAACTGCTCGCGGCGCCGAATCTCCTCAGAGGCGTACGGGCCGCTCGGCGCATCCTGCAAGAGCGCGAAGTCGACGTCGTGCTGGGGCTGGGCGGATACGCATCGATCGGCTCTGTCCTCGCCGCCCGGACCCTCGGCATCCCCGTCGCCGTTCATGAAGCTAACGTCGTCCCGGGCCTGGCGAACCGCCTCGTCGGCTCCCGCGTGGATCTTGTCCTGTCGGGCTGGGAGCAAACGGCTGCGGCCTTTCCATCGGTCCCAGTTCAGTTCACGGGCAACCCTTTGGAAACCAGCCTGGCGACGCCGGACCGCAGCCTCTCGTCCCCGGCCCGCCTGTTGATCACCGGGGGGTCCGAAGGCTCCCCGTTTCTCAATCAACGAGCCCCCGAGCTAGCCCGGCTGCTGCCCCAGGTCCAGATCCTGCATCAGGCCGGACGCGATGCCGAAACGGAAGTGCGCAAGCGCTATGCCGCGCTGAACCTCAACGCCCAGGTGCGGGACTTCTTCGACGATTTGCCGCAACAGCTGCAGACCTGCGATTACGTGGTCGCGACTGCCGGCTCGGTCACCATGGCGGAACTCGCCGTCGCCGGAACCCCTTCGCTCCACGTTCCCCTCTCCACCGCTGCCGAAAGCCACCAGGAGGCTAACGCCCGCGCCTACGCGGACAGCGCCGGGGGAGACTGGACCCGGGAGGCCGACTGGGACCCGGCCGCCCTCGCAAACCGGATCCGGGGCGTCCTCGGAAACTCGCAGGAATGGAACCGACGCTCCAAGCTGGCCCGCAGCGCCGCTCAGCCTGAAGCCGCGGATCGCATCCTCGAAGCGCTTGCGGCGCTATCGCTTCGCGAATAGGTGCCGGGCGTGACAACCCGCGCAGCTCACCGAAGCAGCTTCTGGCGGCGGAGCGGCACAGGCTTCCGGACGCTGTTTGTGGCAATTCGCGCAACGCCTTTCCATCGCACGCGCGGAACGCACTCGATGCACGTCGTGGCAGGTACCGCAGTTGGGCGCCCGAGTCTTCGACATTGCGGCGACCAGCTTGCCGTGGGCGCTCGCTCCGAACTCTTCGGCCTGCTTCGAATGACAAGTTCCACACAACTCGGCCACCTGGTGAGGAGCCGCTATTCGGTCCGGTTCCGCGGCTCCTGCAGCGGCGACATGCCGGGCGCTCGCGCCATGACAGGTCGAGCAGTCGAGCCGGGCGTCGGCATGCCGATGCGAGTCGAAGTCCTCGCCCACGGTCGTGTGGCATCCGATGCACGTCGTCCGGACAGGCTCCTGGGCGGCGCCGATACAGGCCAGCAGAAGCGCCGGAATTACAAGCCGCACTGCGGGTTCCTCACCATGCCGCTGTCGATCGACGCCAAATCCTTCTTGCCCGCCAACGCGACGGCCAGCCGAATCTCAGCGGCCAGCAATTCGTAGACGCGCTGCACGCCCTCTTGTCCAAAGGCCGCCAAGCCCCACAGGTACGGCCGTCCAATCTGAACCGCGGAGGCGCCTAGCGCCAGCGCCTTCAAGACGTCGGTTCCTCGACGGATCCCTCCGTCCATCAAGACCGGCACTCTTCCTCCAACCGCCTGGACACAGTCCGGCAAGGCGTCAATGGAGGCGACGACGCTGCCCAGCTGTCGTGCGCCGTGATTCGAGACGACCACGCCGGAGGCTCCGTGCTCGACCGCCGCGGCCGCATCCTCCGGATGCAAGATTCCCTTCACCACAACCGGGATATCCGAGACCTGCCGGATCCACTCCATGTACTCCCACGTCATCCCGGGGGTATGAGGCAGCAGCATGGCGGCCACGGCCGGATTCCGCGGCTCCCGCTCGACGCCCTCCTCCGGCACCCCGCCGGACATGTAGCCGTAATCGAATCGGTTGCGATTATTGCGATCGCGATTCGACTGGTACTGATTATCGACGGTCAGTAGGATCGCGCCTGCGCCGTCGTCGTCGCAGCGCCTGGCAAAGTTCTGGGCCGCGTCCCGCGTCGCCTGACCGATCGTATTGCGCCACCACGTCAACTCGACGCCCTCGTCTTCCAGCCGATCCATGGGAGCGCCGCCGACCGAATAGATGCAATCGACCTGAGCCGCCGCGCGGGCGCAAATCAGATCGGCCCCCGGCAACACCAGGTTCTTGCCGCCCGTCGGCGCCAACAGCAACGGAGATTGCAGCTTCTTGCCGAGCAAAGTCACCGAAGTGTCCACGCTCGAAACGTCCGTCATCACGCGCGGAACAATCCGCAGGCACTCTAGGCTCTCTCGGTTGGCCCGCAAAGTAACTTCGTCCTCTACGCCGCCGGCAATGAAGTCGTAGGCCAGCTTGTGGAGCTTCTCCTTTGCAATCGGTTCAAACTCATGCAGGTTGACCGGCCCCATGATTTCATCCGAGTACACGGGGGGATAGATTGTCGTCTTCCCCTCTTTGGCCGACTGCGCCGCGGCAATCACCGGAGAGGCGGCAACATAGGAGACAAGCTTGCGCAGCAGCGCCCGACGATCTATTTGCATCAGCGCCGAAGATTGTAGCAACGGCGGCTAATTGGCCAGCTCAACGAGCGCTTGCTCGACCTCGGTCTTTTCGCTCGGGGACAGCACTTGGAGAGGAACTCGCGGCGCGCCTCCGTAACCCCCGCGCAGGTCGGTGGCCCACTTGATCCCCGCCGGGCCGAGTCGTTTCCAGATCAGGGCGATAGCCGCTGTTGCGCGCCCCCACAACTCCTCCGCCGCCTCCGGCTCGCGGGTCCTCAACGCCTCCTCCACCGAGAGCCAGTGGAACGGGACCACGTTCGCCAGCGGCAGCACAGCCGCCCGAATACCGGACTCCCAACAGAGCGGCCACGCCTCTTCTTCTCCCGCTAAGAACGTGAAGCCCTCCGGCGCCGCCTCAACAGCCTCCGACGAGATCGGCCCCGACCCGATCCAGCCCACGATGTTCGGATGCGCCGCCAGGGCGAGGGCTTGTTTTGCGTCCGCTTCCGCGGGCCGCGCTTCCACGATCAAAGGCAGGGGACTGCGATCGGCGAGCGATTCGAAAAACAGCTTCGAGGAACTCTGCAAATAGTCGGCCGGGCTGCGCGCGGTCACCGCTGCGTATCCGGCGACCGAAGCCGCCTGGGCCAGCGCAACTGCAGCGCGCGGCGAGCCTGCGTCGACCGATGCCAAGAGCTGCTTCGATTCCCCCGCCTCCTCGGCGGTCAGCTCAAATAGACGCCCCCGTTCATCCTCGGAGAGCAACACCCCTTCCCCTACCGCAGAGCCCACCACGTAGCCTGCCAGAGTAGTACGACCCAGTCGCTGGACGTTCTGGCGGATCTTCGTCGGGTTCAGTTCACCCGCCGAATCGAAGGGCGTGGATATCGGGCAATAGACGCCGCGCAATTTGAGCATGAGCAGAAAGCCCATTGTAGCGGCGAATCACTGAACCCACCGCACTACGCGGGAACCTGCTCTGCGCCGTGCAATACAATCGCCGGCGGCCTGGATTTCGAGAAAGTCTGACGCCTGGGTTCGACGGAAATGAGCGATCCGGCCTCCATCATGGCCGTTTGGTTGCGGCCACGACTCTTGGCCGCATAGAGCGCTTGATCGGCCAACTTCACAACCTCGTGCCAATCGCTCGCCCGCTCGCCCGGAAAAGAGGCGACCCCGCAACTGACCGTCACGCGAAACGGAGCGCCGGCGCCTTCCACTTCGAACTCCATGGCCTCTATATGCATGCGCACGCGCTCCGCAACTTTGACCGCGCTCTCCAGAGTATGTCCTTCAAGCAGCAAGACCAGCTCCTCTCCGCCGTAGCGAAACGCCATGTCCGTCGCACGCACCGCTACCTTGACCGACTCGGCCACACGTTGCAAGACCTCATCGCCCACCTGATGGCCAAACGTGTCGTTGTAGCACTTGAAGTAATCGAGGTCGCACATCACCACCCCGTAGGACCCCCCGCCGCAAGCGGCCCGCTTGTGGATTTGCCGAACACGCTCGCCGAACGCCGTCCGATTCCCGAGCCCCGTCAGGGGGTCGAGCCTCAGGTCGATGTGTAAGCGTTCGTTCGTTTGCCTCAGCTCTTCGTTCGCCAGTCGAAGCTGCGATTCCAAGGTGACGATCCGCTGCGCGACCATGAGCCGGACCCGCAGCTCTTCACGATCGAAGGGCAGACAAACATAATCGTCCGCGCCCGCTGCCAGGACTTCAATCGGACCGACTAAACCTTCCTGCCCCGTCATCACGATCACATAGACGTATCGCGGCCAGTCAGCTCCGCGAATGCGCTCGAAGAAACTCAGATCGAGGCCGGGCATCGTCCAGTCGGCGACGAGAATCGAGACTCTCGTGTCTCTCAACCGTCGCCACAGATGCTCGGAGTCATCCACAATCGCTGCGTCGTAGCCGAAACTGCGAATCGCCTCCGCGACCGAACGTCCCGTCGACGAGCAGCCCTCTGCGATCAGCACGTGCATCAGTCTTCGCCCGATCCGCGGGCCGTCTCCCGGTCGGTTTCCGCCCGAGTAGGAAGAAGGGTGCGAAGCCAGGAGTCCTCTCGACAGACCTGCTCGAGCCGATCGAGATGGATGGAGTTCCGCATTCGAGACGTCAGCGCTGCTCGGGCGCTCTCGTCTGCTCATCGGCCGCTCGAACCGATTCCTTAGGACCGTCTAGGGGTAGTCGAAGAGTCTGCTGCTGCGCCCGCCTCTCGCTCCCGCCGGCGCATCGCCGCCGTGAGTCCCTGCTGTTTCGACTCGCCCCGCGCTATTCTCGAAACGGCGTTCACCAGCTTCCGGTACGGGACGCGATCCCAACGGTCAAAAGCAATCAGTTCACCGTGCGCCCGCTTGCTGAACCGCCACCGTCCAAGCAGCGCTTGATCGTCCTCTCGTTCGGGCGTCGTACCCGGCTCTAGCTGAGTTCCCGACAGCGCCTCGCGGACCCGCTGGTCGAGCGATACCGGAGAGGCCGCTGATACAGGCGCTTCCAGAGGCAGCGGCGGACGGAGCCAACCCTGGAACAGCGGCCACAGCAACAGATTCTCAGGCTTCGCGGAACGCTGTAGGATCACCCCGTGCAATCGGCCCAGCTCGCAGGCCGGCTCCTCCACCGCACGAAACGCCTCTTCGGCCCTTTCATAGTTCGCGTGCAGTCTGGCGGCGCGCTCAAATTCCAAGTCCTCGCTGGCCTCGTCACGCTCCTCCGCGATGGATCGCTTCAGCCGCTCTCCGCTCGTCTCGAGAGCCCCCAGGAGGCGCCCAGTCTGCCCGCGATATCCTTCTACGTCCACCGCCATTTGGCAGGGGCGCGAGCACTTTCCGATCTCGCCCCACACACAGCCCGGGTGCTCCACACTCGGCTCGAGGTTCTCCACGCAGCGGCGAATCTGGAACAGATCGAGCATCTCCGTCTCAAAGCGCTCCGCCGCCGCTCGGCTTCGGAACGGACCAAAGAAGGAGGTTCTGCCGCCGCTGAGCCGGCGCGTCACCGTCGTCCTCGGGAACTCGTTAGTCAGCAACACGCGAAGAAACGCGGGGGTCTTCAGACGCAGCCGCCGCCGGTAGTCTTCCGGCCAAGCTTGCCTCGACGCTTGCAGCAGGACCCACGCCGTCTCAAACGCCGAACCGCACCGGTGATACTCGGCGCGGACCGTGGAAGGAAGCAGCCCCCTGCGACCCGCATCGTCTGCGAGTAGACGCATTAGCCGTCGCCGCAAATCGCTGGTGCGCCCCAGGTAAGGACGCCCCTGCCGGAATGTCAGTCGGACCACCCCGGCCGCCCGTGGAACAGACGCATAATCGGGATCCCCCCCAGCCAGCGGCAACTCGCAAGCAAAGTCCATCTGCCAGTGCCTCCAGACTAGCGCCGTAGACTACAGCTATGCCGTCTCCGATGCGCCAATCCTCCGTCGCGGCGACATTGGCCGGATTGTGGATCAGTCTCGCGGCCTATGAGGTCGAGTTCGCCTCGGCGACGCTGGCCCCGGCGCTCGGCATGCTGGCCGCCGTTGGCGTCGACGGGCTCGCTCGGCTCCGCCGCGAGCGCTCTCTGCTCGCCTCTGCGCCCGCGTCCGCCGCCTGGGCGGCCGTCCTTTCAGTCTTTCTGATGACCGCTGTCGAGCGTCTGAACCAGGCTCAACCAGTCTGGACGTATCTCGGTTGGCCGCGGGACGAACTTCTCCGCTACCTGGCCCTCGGCGCGTTACACGCAAGCGCGCTGCCGTTGATGATCGGCGTTGCCGATCTATGCGGCTTCTTCGGGGCGCCCTCCAAGCCGATTTCTCTTCGGGTGACGCTGCCTATGGGCACTATTGGAATCGCCCTCGTCGCCGCCGCTCTCGTCGAGCAGCTCCCGCTCCGCCCCCCGACTGGGTTCGCGATCGGCCTCTTGGGGCTGCTTCTGGTCGCCGAAGCCTGGAACGGCTCCGCCGAAGCCGCCCGGGTGACGCGGTCGCCGGTCGGACCGATCGCCGCCGGAGCCGTCTGGGGCGCACTTCTTTGGGTCGGCGATCTGGCTACCGCGCGGCGGTTCCTGATCGTCGATCTTGCTTCACCGGCCTGGCTCGCGCTCTGCGCGCTCTTGCTCGGCCCCGCCGTCCTGACGGCCTACCAACTCACGGGCCGAAAGCTAGGTCTGCCGGTCTATCCAAACGACGCGCCCGAGGAAGAGGCGATTCGCCGCCTCGATCTCGACCGCTAATCCTCAGCCGACGTATGTTATCCTCCCGACAGTTTCCAGCCCAGGAATGTGGTCGCCCGACGCCCTAGTTCTTGAGCTACTCGCCCCCCTCGCCGTATGGGTTCTCGCGAGCGGTCTGGACGACCTTTTCCTAGACCTCGGCTCCCTTTGGTATTGGCTGCGATCGTACGCGTGGCTGGGCCCTGGCGCGCCTGACGACCGAGCGGCCCCCGAGTCCCGGGTGGCCCTGCTCGTTCCCTGCTGGAAAGAAGCTCCCGTCATCGCCCGGATGCTCGAGCGCAACCTCTCGGGAATCCGCTATCAAAACTACGAAATCTGGGTCGGCCTCTACCCCAACGACCCGGAAGGCCTTGAGCAGGTCCGACGGCTCGAAGCGGTCGACGCCCGCGTCCGTCACGTCGTGGGGTGCTGCGACGGCCCCACCACCAAAGCCGATAATCTCAATGAACTGCTGGCTGGAATTCTCGACTACGAACACCGCTCCGGCGTCTACTATGAGATCTTTTTCCAGCACGACGCCGAGGACGTCGTCCACCCCGACTCGCTAACGGAGGCCAACCGCCTCCTCGCCGGCGTCGACTACCTGCAATTTCCTGTCTTCCCATTGCCTACACCGGCCTCGGAGTGGACACACGGCGTCTATGCGGACGAGTTCGCCGAAGCGCACGTCCGAGACCTCCCCATGCGCGCCCGCCTCGGCGGCTTCATTCCCTCGGCGGGCGTCGGTACGGCCATTCGGCGCGAGGCGATCGACCGCTTGCGCATCCAAAACGGCGATCGAATCTTCGACCCTCGCAGCCTCACCGAGGATTACTTCTTGGGGCTGGAGATCTGGCGCATCGGCCTGCGCCAGAACTTCTTGTGCCAAGCCGACAGGGAAGGTGCGCCTCTCGCCACGCGCGCCTACTTCCCGAAAACCTTCCGCAACGCCGTCAAGCAGCGCACGCGGTGGATCATCGGCAACTCCATCCAGGCTTGGGAGCGCTACGGTTGGACCGGCGGCCCGCGGCAATGGTATTGGCTGTGGCGCGACCGCAAGGGCTTGTTCGGGCATCTGCTGAGCTTCGTCGCCAACTTGCTGTTCCTCTACGGCGGCGCCGGCTGGCTGTTCGCCCAAGCCAGCGGCGACGACTGGGCGCTGGGCCGCGCGGTGGGCGCCCGGCCCTGGTTGGCGACGCTGCTTTGGGCGAATCTAGGCCTGTTCTTATGGCGTCAGGCTGTGCGCGGCTTTCTCACCGGCCGCATCTACGACTGGAAACTCGCCGTCACGGCGCCGCTACGAGCCCCTTGGGCCAACCTGATCAACCTCACCGCCACCGTTCGGGCCCTCGTGATCTACGGCCAAGCACGCCTCTACGGGCGCCCTCTTCGCTGGGCGAAAACCGCCCATGCCTTTCCCTCCGCGCCCGCAAGCCCTCAACTCGCTCCGGACGGCTTGCCGTTGCTGGCAGCCTTCCATGGATGCGAGGTCGCGCCGCTCGCCGTCGAGGACGGGACGCTTGTCCTAGCCGCCGTCTCCCCTCCTGCCCACTCCGACTGGCAACGGCTCGGCGCCGAGCTGGCCCGCCCCCTCCGTCTGAAGATCGTCGACCCGGACACTTATGCTGAAGCCGTCGTTGCCCGCATGCGCGCAGAAGGAGTCACTGCGGCGAGCGCCGCAGCGGGAGACTAACGGCCGAACCTAGAGCCGCCCTCCGCAGTACTTGCAGTGCACGGCGTCGACGTCGTGGCCCTCAGCCGAGCAAACCGGGCAGCATTGAGTCGAGACCGCCTTGTCTTTCGCCGCCTGTACGATCTCGCTGGTCACGATTCCGGTCGGGACCGCGATAATCCCGTAGCCCATCACCATCAGGAGGGCGGCCAGTATCTGGCCGATCGGCGTCACCGGCGCGATGTCTCCGTATCCCACCGTCGTGACCGTCACAATCGCCCAATACATGCCGAGCGGAATGTTGGTGAAGCCGGCCTCTTCGCCCTCGATTAAGTACATCAGCGCGCCGGTAATCGCGGTAACATTCAGCACCGCGATCAGGAACACCGTAATCTTCGGCCGACTCGCTGACAGGGCCCGCGCCAACACGGTCGCTTCACCCACGAAGTGAGCCAACTTCAGCACGCGAAAGATGCGCAGCAACCGCAGCCCGCGAATAATCAGCAAAGACTGCGCGCCCTCAAAAATCAAGCTCATGAACGTCGGCAAGATGGAAAGCAAATCCACGAGCCCGAAGAAGCTTCCGGCGTAGCGAGCAGGGCGATCCACCGAGTAGATCCGAAGTGCGTATTCAATCGTAAAGACCGCGGTAAAGATCCACTCAATCACGCGCAGCGCCGTACCGTAGCGCAGTGCGATCGACTCCACGCTCTCGATCATCACCGTCAGCACGCTCAGCAGGATGAAGACGAGCAACGCCACGTCAAAGGCCTTGCCCATCGGCGTGTCGGCCTCAAATATGACTTCGTGGATTCGATCGCGGAGCCGCGAGTTCGGCCGATCGTTGCTGTGCCGCGAGGTCATGCGGCTATTGTAGGCGCGTCAAGCTCCCACCTTCTGCGCCCGACCGCGATCCCAAGCGGCAAACGTGCTCCCCGCCGCCGCCAACTCCTCGAGCAGCGGAGCGGGCTTCCACCCTTCGCCGTGCCGCGCTGCGAACTCCTTCACGCGCTCCAGCACGCGCGGCAACCCCACCGTGTCCGCAAACCACATCGGGCCGCCGCGATAGGCAGGGAACCCGTATCCGTTCATATAGACCACGTCGATGTCGCCGGCCCGCAGCGCGAATCCCTCGCCCAACAGATGCGCCCCCTCGTTCACCAGGGCGTAGAGGCACCGATCCAGAATCTCTGCATCGTCGACTTCGCGCTGTTCAATGCCCGCCTCGGCGGCCGTATCCGCGACGACCTTCAAGACCTCCGGGTCTTCTGAAGGCCGCCGCTTCTCGTCGTAGGAGTACCATCCGCCGCCGGTCTTCTGGCCGTAGCGCCCCATCTCGCAGAGCTTGTCCTCGCTCAGCGGATAGCGGACGCCCTCCGGAAAGTGCTCCGGATGCTCTTTCCGAATCCGCCACCCGACGTCGAGACCCGCCAGATCGCCGACCGCCATCGGCCCCATCGCCATCCCGAACTCATAGAGCACGCGGTCGACCTGAGCAATCCCGGCTCCCTCTTCCACCAAGAAGATCGCCTCCCGCCGGTAGGGACCGAACATCCGGTTGCCGATAAAGCCGAAGCAGTTCCCGGCCAACACGCCGACCTTGCGCAACCGCTTCGCCAATCCCATTGAGGTGGCGATCACGTCCTTCGCCGTCTCGCCGCCGCGCACAATCTCCATCAGGCGCATGACGTTTGCCGGCGAGAAGAAGTGATGTCCAATCACGTCCTGCGGCCGCCGGGTCGCCGAGGCGATCTCGTCGATCGAGAGCGTGGAGGTGTTCGAGGCCAAAATCGCTCCCGGCTTGGCGACCTCATCCAACTCGGCAAAGACCTTCTTCTTCAGCTCCATGCCCTCAAAGACGGCTTCGGTAATCACGTCCGCTTCTTGAAATCCGGCGTAGCTCAGGGTCGGCGTGATCAGGGCTAGCCGCTCTTCCACCCACTCTTCGCTAAACCGTCCGCGGGCGATCGAGCGCTGGTAGTTCTTCGCGATCATCGCCAGTCCGCGCTCCAGCGCCTCCGGCGTCGTCTCCTTCAGCAGGACCGGGATTCCGGCATTCACGTAGTTCATCGCGATGCCGCCGCCCATCGTTCCCGCGCCGACCACGGCCGCCTGCCGGATCTCTCGTACCGGCGTGTCTTTCGGAACACCGGGTATCTTACGCACCTCCCGCTCGCCGAAGAACGCATGGATCATCGCCTTGGACTGGTCCGAATACAAACAGCGCAGGAAGATCTCTTGCTCGCGCTTCAGCCCTGCGGCGAAGGGCAGCTTCGTAGCCGCCTCGACGGCCTCAATTGCCGCCAGCGGCGCCTCGTATCCACGGCGCTTCTTGGCCGCCGTCTCGCGGGCGGCCGCGAAAACGGCGGCGTTGCTCTCTTCATCCCCCAACTTCTCGTTGCGGTCTCGAGTCTTCGGGTGAGAACCGCCTTTCTCCGCGACCTCCTGCGCGAACGCCAGGGCGCCCGCCCGCAGATCATCCGGCGTCGAGCCCTCCACAATTCGGTCCAAGATTCCCGCTGTGTGTGCGGCCTGCGCCCTCACCGGGTTTCCCAGCGCGCACATTTCGGTCGCCAGTGCGACGCCGGCGAGTCGCGGCAAGCGCTGCGTGCCGGCCGCTCCGGGAATGATGCCCAGCTTCACTTCCGGTTGCCCCACCTGCGCGGAGGCCAGGGCCACTCGATAGTGACACCCCTGCGCAATCTCCAGGCCGCCGCCCAACGCCGTCCCGTGGATCGCGGCGATCGTCGGCTTGGAGGCGTCCTCCAGCGCGTCGATCACGGGAAACAAGTCGCCTCCTCGATCCTTCTCGCCGGACGTGATCTTGGCGAACTCCTTAATGTCCGCTCCGGCAATAAACGTCCGGCCGCCGCCGATCAGGACGATCGCTCGCGCACCCTCATCCGCCTCTGCTCGTGCGACCCCCTCGACGATCGCCTCCGGCACTCCCGGACTCATCGCGTTCACCGGCGGATTGTTCACGGTCAAAAAGGCGATTTCATTCTCGACCGTGTAGTCCAAAAAGTCAGGCATGTCGCGCCGAGCATAGCGGCGTTTCTCGACTACAATCAAGTCCGCAATGTCCCTTACTCGCCGCAGTGTGCTTGGAACCCTCGCAGCCGCCTTTGCCGGGCGTTCGTCAGCCGCAGACAATTGGTCGCAATTCCGGGGGCCCGGAGCGCGCGGCCTGGCGTCGGGTGAAGGCTCGCCGCCGTCGGTCTGGTCGGCAACGGAGAACATCGCCTGGCGCCGCGAACTCTCAGGGACCGGCTGGTCAAGCCCGGTGGTCTGGGGCGACCAGATCTTTCTGACCGCCGCCCGCTCCACCGGCGAAGTCGAGCCGATCAAGAAGGGACTGTACTTCGGAGGCAACCGTCTGGAGCCGCCCAAGGAAGAGCACGTCTGGACCGCCTCCTCCGTCGACCTGGCCTCGGGCGAGATCCAGTGGGAGCGCGAACTTCACCGAGGCGTCCCCGCCACGCCGCGCCATCTGAAAAACTCCTACGCCTCAGAAACTCCGGCAACCGACGGCAAGCTGCTTTTTGCACACTTTGGCCACCTGGGGACCTACGCCCTCGACTTCAACGGTGAAATGGTCTGGAGCAAATCCTGGCCTCCTCGTGAGATGCGATTCGGCTGGGGAACAGCAGCGTCGCCGGTTCTCCATGAAGGACGCCTCTATCTCGTCAACGACAGCGAGGACGCCTCCACGCTCACCGTCCTCGAAGCCGCAACGGGCCGCCGGATCTATGAGACCGCCCGGGACGAACCCTCCAATTGGGCCACGCCCTTCATTTGGAAGAACGACGAACGCACCGAGATCGTCATTCCCGGCCGCAACAAGATCCGGTCCTATGATCTCGACGGGAAGGTCCTGTGGGAGCTGGGCGGCATGTCCTCCATCGTGATCCCCACGCCCTTCACCGCTCACGGTCTGCTCTACGTCGCCTCCGGCTACGTCGGCGACGAGGTTCGCCCCGTCTTCTGCATACGGCCGGGCGCCGAGGGCGACATCTCGCTCAAGGAGGGCGAAACCAGCAACTCGGCCATCGCCTGGAGCCTTCCCCAAGGCGGCCCCTATAACCCGTCTCCGCTGGTTTACGGCGATTACTACTACACGCTCTACGACCGCGGGTTCTTGACCTGCCACGACGCCAAAACCGGAGATCTGATCTACGGCAAGAAACGCTTCCGGACCGGCGCGTCCGCCTTTACCGCATCCCCTTGGGCCTACGACGGCAAAATATTCTGCCTGAGTGAAGACGGCGACTGCTTCGTCGTCGAGGCCGGCCCCAAGTACAAGCTTCTCGGCGAGAACTCCATACCTGAACTCACCATGGCGACCCCGGCCGTCGTCGGCGACAGCCTGATTCTGCGCACCGACCCGGCGCTCTATCGCATCGGCGAGTAGGACGCCTAGTCGGGTTGGATTCCGTACGCGCGATGGACGTCGTCCAGCGTCAACGTTCCCAACAACCGTTGCTTGTTCACGCGCGAGATCACCGGCAGTACCGGGTACATGCCTAACAATCGCAAGGCCGAATCCAGCGCCATGTCCGGATAGAGCTGCACCACCGTCCTGAGTCGAACCGCCCGCAGCAAGTTCTTCTCGCCCTGGCCGTCTTCGAGCGCCTTCTCGACGTCCCGGCGCAGCACCCAGAACCATCCTTTTTGGTGGACGGAGACCAAGAAGCCAGTCTCTTCCAACTTGGCCGTTTCCTTGAGCGCATCGTCCACCCGCATCGTCGAGGGGATCACCCGCCGACCGCCCTCGCCTTTCATGGCGTCTTCCACGCTCAACGGAAGCGTCTCTCGCTGCTCCTCCACTGAAGGCAGGTCCAGTCCGTCCTGGCGTCCTACAACTTGGAACAGCGAATCGTGCTGCATACTGCGCGACACCAGGAACGAGATCGTGTTCGCAACCATCACCGGCAAGATAATCACGTAACTCGCCGACACCTCAAAGACCATGAAGATCGAGGTCATCGGGGCCCGAAACAGTCCAGCGAAAAACGTGCCGATCCCAACCAGGACGTAAGCGCCCGCGGAACTCGTCTCAAACGGCCAGTACTCGTGCGCCAAACCGCCCACGCCGCCGCCGATCATCGCGCCGATGAACAAGGTCGGCGCGAACATTCCGCCCGGCGTGCCGGCGGAGAAGCAAAGTCCGGCCGTCACCATCTTGAGCCCCCCCAGCAAGAGAAGGTACTCCCAGGGGAAGCGGTCATGCAAAGCGCTGTCGATCGCTTCGTACCCGGCGCCCAAAACCTCCGGCATCTGTACGCCGACCACACCCACCAGCAAGCCCGCGGCCACCGGTAGGGCCGCCTGGATCATGGCGGGGCGCTTGCTGATGTGCGCCCGGGTCGCCAGCGCGGCCTTCGTGAACCAAGCCGAGAGGGCGCCTCCTAGAACTCCGATCAACGCATAGACAAGCAGCTCCAGTGCCGTCGTCAACTCAAACTCAGGCACCTGGTACAGCGGATCATTGCCCAAGAACCAACGGCTGGTCACCACGGCCGCGACCGCGGCCAACACGATCGACCCCAACACCCCGGCGTTCCAGGCGGCCACCACCTCTTCCATGACGAACAACACCGCGGTGATCGGCGTATTGAACGCCGCGCCAATCCCGGCCGCCGCCCCCACGGGAGCGATTAGGCGCATGTGCTCGCGGGTGAGCCTAAAGACGCGCCCCAAGTACGAAGCGATCCCCGCGCCCATTTGCAGCGCAGGATCCTCCGGACCCATGGGATTACCGCAACCAATCGACAACGTACTGCCGACAAATTTTCCGGTGACGGCGCTAAAAGGCACATAGCCGTCCGATGCATACAACGCCGCCTTAGTCGAGTTGACTCCCGATCCCTTAGCCGCCGGAAAAACTCTGGCGACCAACTGGTAAGCGACCCCGGCGCCCAGCGCCGGCCAAAGGACGACAGCCCACCAAGCCGCATGGGGCATCGCGTAGACGGTGCTCCACGTGAAGAACTCGATGGCGATGTGAAAGCACACCACCACCAATCCGGCGAATATCCCGATGATGATCGACAGGAGGAGGAATCGCTGGGTATCGCCCATGGCGGGCGCTTGACGCGCCCTCCGCCACAACTTCTTGGCCTGGAGCCGCCAACGCCTGTAGCGTCGCCGCTCGGTCATCGCGTCAACCTCTGGACCACCAGCCCCAGCGCGTCGTCCTCATCCCACGTACCCGTGCAAGCTCGCCCCTTGAAGCCCCACAACTCCACCGCCGTCAGTCCGGCCTGCTCGGCGGCGTCGGCCCGGTCGCTGGGTCGCGCCTCGTTGAGCAGTTCCATGGCCCGAGCGCGCGCGGCGAAGACTTCGCCGAGCCCGTCCCGGCGCGGCCCGATAAAACCCGGCCCGCCGATTCCTAGGCAGGAATCGATCAACGCCACAGCCCGCCTCAGCGTTTCGCGGCTGCGCCGGAATCGCTCCGTCGTGCCGAGCCGCGGTCGGGTTGGATCCAGCGCAAACGCCTCGTCCAGCAGCTTCGACAGCTCGGCAAGCTCGGTCGACTCGCCCAGCTTGCGCGCCCGCTCCGCCGCTTGCCGGCCGCTCAGATAGTCGCCGGACCGATACCTAGCCTCGGCCAACGACGCTTCCACCTGAAACTCGCTGATCCCGCGCCGTCGCAACTCCACGTAGCTCTGTGCCGCCTGCTCGTAGGCGCCGTTCTCGAGGAGCCGATCGGCGACGCGCCGCACCAATTCGTCCGTCTGGGTCTCCTCCTGCAGCGCGGCCGACAGGTCGTTCACCGCGCGGCTTCCCGGCAGCCCTTCCAGCAACTCGATCAGTTCGAAGCGAGTCTCCACCCGGTTCCGCGCCGGATCCTCCGGCCAACGTCCGTAGATCGCGGAGCGGTAGTAGCCGACCGCCTGCTCAACACGGCCTTCCCGTGCGGCAATCCGAGCCAAGAGCCGGTGAGCGACCGCATCCGTGGGGTCGAGCGCCCTCAAGTCCAGCAACTGCGGCGTCGCTTCCTGATAACGCCCCGCCTCGTAGAGCGCTACCGCCATCCCGAGCCGGTAGCGCGGCTCGTCGCGCTCGTGCAGCAGCGCCTCCCGATAGTGCGTTACCGCCTGTCCATAGTCGCCCTCTCCGGCCAGGGCGACCGCCATATCGTAGTGCGCCCGGCCCCTCTCCAAACGCGTCTGGTCAAATGCTCGATCGAACTGGTGGGTCAGATAAAACAGCAGCGCCATCACGGCGAACACCGCCGCCAACAACCCCGGCGTCGCTCCCACCACAGCCGACAGTCGACTCCGGCAATGCGGACACTCCGCCCCCGAGTGAGGTATCGGGTTCCGACAAATCAAGCAGATATAACGCGAAGGAGTGGACGCCGCCACGACTTCTTCCAGCATACGTCGATCCGCGCTCGCACACCGAGTTCACCTGGCACTTACGGAATCGCCCCGTTCGTGAGACGATGTTCTTACCCCTAGGACAGTTCAAACCGTTCTGACCGCTGTATGCCTGCCGATCCAAATCACCTGGGGGATTTCGTCGTGTCCGAAGCTTCTGCTACGCACGATCCCCGTAAGCCCAACATTCTGGTCCTCAGTACCAATAAGCCTACGCGTACCGGCGGCGGAACGCCCATGCGCGCCGCCCAAACCATCTCGGCGCTGGCGGCGACGCACAACGTCTACTTTGTCGGCCTCACTTCCAAGACGGAACTCGCCTGGCAGAAGGCGTCCAGCGGAGTATGGAGTTATTGCGTTGAGGCCCGGATCATTCCGGTGGTTAACAGGCGCTCTCTCGAATTGGAACCCAGTTCCACGTTCCCCATCCAAACGCAAACGCGCCAGGCCGTCGTCGGCCCCGATTTTGACCCGCTCGCTCTGTTCGAGGGCGTCCGCTTCGACGCCTATCTGGTCCAGCGGATCTACATGGCGCCCTTCCTAGAAGGCGTCCTGCGGATGCCGGCGGACCAGCGCCCGCCCTGCATTCTCGATCTCGACGACTACGAGTCAAAAACCCGTCGCCGCATCGCAGGCGTCTACCTGGATTCCGGTCAGGACGAGCTCGCGCGAAAGGAACTCGTCCAGGAGACCTGCTGTCGATGGATGGAAGAGCAGTATCTCCATCTGTTCGACACGATTTGGATGTGCAGCGAGGGGGACTGTGAGGAGCTTCGCCGTGATCATCCGGGGCTTCGCGTGGCGGTCATGCCGAACACCATCGTCCCGCCCGAAGACCCGCCCGAGCAGCACGACCGCGACCCGTTCACCTTCGTTCTCGTGGGGACCCTCGGCTGGACGCCGAATCAAGACGGAGCCTTCTTCTTCGCCGAGAAAGTGCTTCCAATCCTGCGAGAACGATCCAGTCGCCCCATTCGCGTCGTCTTCGCGGGGAGACGGGCCCCTAACGAGCGCGATCGTATGGATCGCCTTGCGCATCTTCCGGAAGTCGAAATCACCGGCTGGTTCGATCACGTGCGGCCTTACTACGAGCAAGCGCATGTCGCCGTCGTTCCGCTCTTCGCGGGCGGCGGGACCCGCATCAAGATCCTGGAAGCCTTCGCCCACAACCGACCTGTCGTCGCAACCACCATCGGCGCCGAGGGTCTCGACGTCGAGCACGGAGAGCAAATCCTGATCGCGGACGATCCAGAGCAGTTCGCCGCTCATTGTTTGGCGCTCATGGACGACCCCAAGCGTCGCCGGGAACTCGCACAATCAGGGCGTGACTGGGTCCTCGCCAACCACACCGTCGTTCAAGTGCGCGAGGCCATCGAGCGAACGTTCAAACGGATTCCAGTTTCGGCAGGGCGCTCAACTTCGGCCACAGACGAGCGTGCTGATCGGTCAGCGTAGTGAATCGCTCCAGGTAGTACTCGCGAATCGTTGGGATCGGTTTCCGGACCGCCGGCGCTGGCCCAGCATAGACTTCCCCAGACTCCAGACGGGGAACTGCCGCGGCCGCAAGGGCCGACCACTTGATCGGGTTCGTCGTGCTGCGATGCATCAGTCCCGGATAGCGCAAGACCTGTCCGTGGTAGTGAAACAAAAGACTTTCCGTCTGCTGCGCGACAGTCGGAGGCGCCAGGCCCAGCTCTCTCAGAACCTTAGGGACCGCCTCGTAGTCGAACGGCATGCCGTAGCGGAAGTATAGATCGAACATCTCCGGCGAAGCGTGGCGTGCAAGCGTAGACAGTTCGGGTATTCTCGCTTCCGGACCGGGCAGGAGCACCCAACTCCAAGAACGCTCGGTCCGGCCGTGGACCTCCTGGGTCGTCGTCAGCGGCCGGAGCGGGGGCGCCACGACCTCGTGTAATCGTCCGGCCAACTCCAGCATGAACTGGACCGTTCGTTCCGCGTCGGTTGCGAACTCCTTGACCCAAGTGGGGTCCTCATGCTCTAGGCAGGCTGCCTCCATCTCCGGGCGGGTCAGCAGCGGCTCCTCCAGCAGCCCGATCGCGACGGCGTAGGCATTCCACATTTCGAGCGCGATCTTGCGAAGATTCCGCTGATTCTTTGCCTTCCAGGCCACATCAGCATGGTCTTTGAACCACAGCACGAACCGCCGAATCGCATGCGACTGCCGAACCGCATGCCGAGGACGCGGGGGCTGGGGCCCGTACATCCGAAGCGCCGAGCGACGCTCCATCGAACCGCGGTAGGAATCCACCTCGAACCACTCCAACCAGTCTTTCTCCAGATGCGTTTCCGCTTCGCCCAACGCGATATTGGCGCACTTGATCGTGCGAAACAGCCGGATGAGAGACAGCATCCTCTCGGGCGTAACCGCGCTCTCTCTCAGGAGGAGAATGAGGTCGATGTCGCTGCGCGCGAACAGGATCTCCCCAGTAGCCGTGCTCCGATGCGCCAGGACCCCGTCGACGGTGGGGTGCGCGCCGAGGATCCACGCCGTGCCCCGAGCAGCCAATCTGTAAAACTCAGTCGATAACGTCTGAATCAAACGGCTAGGATACGATGAACTTCTTTCTCGCCGCGCTTTGCTACGATTCAACCGCCCGGCCTTGCAACGATTCATCTGACGAGAGATCCAATGTCTGAAAACAATCGCGTCTGGCGACTGAGACGCCGCCCCGTCGGGGACATCACCGACGACGTCCTGAGCTTTGAGAACGAACCCGTTCCCCAACCCGGCGACGGCGAGTGTCTGTTCCGACTCAAGTACCTTTCGCTCGATCCGACCAACCGCATCTGGATGAGCGACATGCCGCAGTACATGCCGCCGGTGGAGCTGAACGATCCGATGCGCGGGGTCGTCTGCGGAGAAGTCATTCAGTCGAACTCCCCTGCTTTCAAGCAAGGCGACATCGTGAGCGGTATCGGCCATTGGGCCGACTATCAGGTCGGGACCCCTCAGACGCTCAACGTACTGGGCGACACCGGACCGGTTCCGCTCGTGGATGCCTTCGGCACGTTCGCCGTCGTGGGACCAACCGCCTACTTCGGGCTCCTCGACATCGGACGGCCCAAGGAAGGCGAGACTGTCGTGGTCTCCGGCGCCGCCGGAGCCGTGGGCTCCATCGTCGGCCAGATCGCAAAGATCAAAGGCTGCCGCGTCGTCGGCATCGCCGGCAGCGACGAGAAATGCGCCTGGATTCGCAACGACCTCGGCTTCGACGCCGCCGTCAACTACAAGACGGCGGATCTGGGACCCGCCCTCGACGAATCTTGTCCAAACGGCATCGACGTCTATTTCGACAACGTCGGCGGCCCCATCCTTGAGGCCTGCCTCCAGCGCATGAACCTCCACGGTCGCATCCCCACTTGCGGCCTGATCTCGCAATACAACGCCAGCGAACCGGTTCCCGGGCCCTCCAGCTATCCGATGATCGTGATGCATCGTCTGCGCGTCGAGGGGTTCGTGGTTCTGGACTACGCCGAACGCTTCCCCGAGGCAATCGGCGCTCTCGCCGGTTGGATGGCCGAAGGCCGTATCCAGGTCCGCCAGGATGTCGTCGACGGCCTGGAGAACGCCCTGGATGCGGTCAAGAAGTTGTTCGACGGATCCAACTCCGGCAAGCTCATCGTTCGCGTTTCCGACTAGAAGAACCATGTACCGCTTCGCACTCGTACTCCTCGCACTCCCTCTGGCCGCCCAACAGCCGGACTTCCGCGTCAACCTGCGCCAAGGCCTGGTGGCCGGCGAGACCTCGTCGACCAGCGTCATCCTGCAATCGCGACTGACCGATTCCAGCCCGCGTCAGAACCCCGTCTGGGAGGGAGTACGAGGCATCGGGGGCTGGGCTCGCTTCGAGGTCTCGCCGAACGCCGATTTCTCCGCCGCCGTGCTCACTGAGTGGATCGAGGCCGAGCCCAAACGCGACTTCATCGTCAAGACGCGAGTGACCAACCTCGCGCCCGCGACCCGCTATCACTACCGCCTGCACTACGGTCGATCCAAGGCCGAAACGCGTACCTCCGACGCCGCGACCTTTCGGACCCTCGCCGGATCCGAACGGTCCGAAAAGTACTCCCTCGCCATCGTGACCGGAATGAACTACTCGTTCTTCCACTACACCGGCAACGGCTCGTACCCGCCCTACTCCGGCCCGGACAAGGCCCTCGGCTACCCCGCCCTCGCCTCGATCCTCGAGTTCGGTCCGGACTTCTTCGTCGGTACCGGCGACAACGTCTACTACGACCATCCCGGCCACCGCGGTCGCGCCCAAACCCGCCACGAGATGCGCAAGAAGCACCACGAGCAGTACTCCCAGCAGCGCTTCATCGATCTCTTCAACAAAACGGCCACCTACTGGATGAAGGACGACCACGACCATCGCTTCGACGACTCCGACGCCGTCAACGCCGTCCGCATCCGCCAACCCAAACAAGAAACCTACTACCCGCGCACCAACATCCACGAGGGCGAATCCGGCTCCGGCTTCGCCCCTTCGCACGAACTCGGCATCGACGTCTTCAAGGAGCAAATGCCCGTCGTCGATCCCGACGACCGAGACCCGGTCACCTATCGCACGCACCGCGTCAGCCGTGATCTCCAAATCTGGTTCGTCGAAGGACGCGACTATCGCGACCCTCTCGACATGCCCGACAGCCCCCAAAAAACCATCTGGGGCGCCGAGCAAAAGGCCTGGCTCAAGCAGACTTTGCTCGATTCCGACGCCACGTTCAAGCTGCTCATCTCGCCGACGCCCATGGTCGGCCCCGACGACGCCTCCAAGCGCGACAACCACACCGACTTCAACGGCTACCGCTACGAGGGAGACGAGTTCTTCGAGTGGCTCCAAGCCAACGAAATCTCACCCAGCGAATTCTTCATCGCCTGCGGCGACCGCCACTGGCAGTACCACGCCGTCCACCCAGCAGGCTTTGAGGAGTTCTCCTCCGGCGCGCTCATCGACGAGAACTCGCGTCTCGGCGTCCACCCCGGCGACCCCGACTCCACCGACCCGGAGGGCAAGATCCGCCACGTCTATCAGTACGACGAACCCACCGGCGGATTTCTCACCGTCTCGCTCGATCCCGCCGACGACGGCGCAACGCTCACCTTCCGCTTCCACGATGAGACCGGCAATGTCCTCCATCGAGCGCGCCGAAGCGCACAACGGTAGGAATCCGGAAAATTTCCGATTCATTGCACGGGGTCCGCGGGAGCGGCTACTCTGTGCACGTTGTTCTTCTCAATTCCCATTGAAAAACGAATTCGCTGGAGCGTTTGGATCAGCTGGACGCTCTGGTTGATCTTGGCCGGCCTGGCGACCTGGCTGGTGACTTCGCCTGAAAGCGCATTGACGGCGCATGAGCAGGCGATGCGGGAGTTCCACTGGATTCCCTTCTTCGCGCCCTTCCACTCCGTCATTCTTCACTTCCCCATCGGGTTCATCGTCATCCTGGGAATCCTCGAACTGCACATGTTTCGGAAGGCCGACCGCACCTGGCGGCCGGTCATTCATCTGCTCGTGAGTTTGACGGCGTGGAGCGCGGTGACGGTCGCCTGCTTTGGCCTCCTGCGCGGCAGCGGAGGCGGCTACGACCAACAGATCCTGCACGCGCACTTCATCGCCGGCATCTTGGTCGCAACGTTCGCCGTGGTCGCGCTGACGCTCCATGCGCCGGTGACCCTAGGGGGCGAGAACGGCTGGAAACTCGCCGCCTATCGGTCGATCCTCGCGGTGCTGTCGGTAGCGGTCGTCTACGCGGGGCACCAGGGCGGATCGCTCACCCACGGCTCGCGCTACCTCGTGCGCAACGCGCCCGACTTCGTTCGCGAGTATTGGGAAGACGCTGCGCGGGCGCAAGCTTCCTCCAAAGTTTCCCTGGACGAGGGACGCAAGAAGTACATCCGGGAAGTTCTCCCCATCCTGGAACAGAAGTGCAAGAAGTGCCACGGCGAGAACGCCCAAGTCAACGGCTACCGCCTCGATGTGGAAGACGTCGCCTTCGCGGGAGGCAAAAGCGGCATACCCGCAATCGTCCCGGGCGACCCGGCCGCCAGCAATCTGGTCCGAGTCATCCTGCTCCCGGAAACGCACGCCGAACTCATGCCGCCGGCGGGGTTGTCGCCGCTGACGGCGGACGAGTTGATCCAGATCATCAGCTGGATCCGCGACGGCGCGCCCTACGTTCCCGACGATCTGGCCGTACTCCCGCCCATGAGCGGCGAGTAGATTCACGGGAGGGCGAGACCACGGCTCCCGACGGTCCTAGTCCCGGACCGTCCCCGCAAGATCCTCCCCAGCCGACGAAGCAGAGGCAGTACAGTAGATCGTAGGTCGCTCATTCGCGACCAACGGACCCGTAGCTCAGCTGGATAGAGCAGCCGCCTCCTAAGCGGCAGGTCGCGCGTTCGAATCGCGCCGGGTCCGCCACACCACACCGTCCGGACGGATCTGATTCGAAAAACGAACGCTAAAGTGGAAAAGTGGCAACAAGACGCCAAATAGGCAGGAAACTCGCCCTCCTTCTAACCCTCGTCGCCTCATCCTCCCTCCACGCCCAAACCGGCGACAACGTTCTGCTTGTCGTCAACTCCAGGTCGGAGATCTCCAAGCGCATCGGCTCTCTCTACGCCGAGCTTCGCGACGTGCCTGCCCGAAACGTTTGCTCGATCAAGACGCAACCCGAGGAGTCGATCGGGAGAGCCGCCTACGAGTCCGATATCGAAGACCGCGTCGCCAAATGCCTCAAGCAGGCGCACAACATTCTGTACGTCGCCACGACGAAAGGCGTCCCGCTCCGCATCCGAGGGACCCAAGGCCGCGCCGCCACCGCCTCCGCCGTCGACTCTGAACTCGCCCTTCTCGGTCGCGACGAGCGCCACCCGATCGATGGTTGGATAGAGAATCCGTACTTCCGTCAGCGCTACGCGGACTTCTCTCCGGAGAAGCACCAGTTCTATCCCGTCACCCGTCTCACCGGCTACAACTTCGAGGACGTCGAGGCCATGCTCCGCCGCTCGCTGCTGGCGAAGAACGAGGGCGTCGTCGTCCTGGACGTCGCCCCCATCCAACCTGCTTCCGGCAACGATTGGCTCAAGCGCGCCGCGCGTGCTCTGCCCCTGGATCGCGTGGAACTCGACCGCAACAACGCCGTCGTCTACGACCGTGAGAACGTGATCGCCTACGCCGGATGGGGACAGAACGACGTGCAACGCCGCGTCGACCGTCGTCGCTGGCTCGGTTTCACGTGGCTGCCGGGAGCCCTCGCCATCGAATACGTTTCCACCTCGGCCCGAACTTTCGCCGAGCCTCCCGAAGACTGGACTATCGGGACCTGGAAGGACGATCCCTCGACGTTCTTCTCCGGAAGCCCGCAGTCGATGACCGGCGACCTCATCCGCGAAGGGGCGAGCGCTGCCGTCGGCCACGTCTATGAACCCTACCTCGCCGCGATCCCGCGCCCGTTCTACGTGCTGCCGGCGTACCTCGAAGGAAAGCCGCTCGCGGAAGCCGTTTACGTCGGCATGCCCTACCTCTCTTGGATGAACGTCGTCGTCGGAGACCCGCTCATGCGGCTCACCCAGCCCGACTAGTCAACGATCCCCGAGTACGCCGACCACTCACTCCGCCTTACTTTCTCCGGATGAGCGCGGCCCAGTCCTGCGAAGGATGATGCGGAGGCTCAATGGTCACGTCGCCATGGTCCTGCATGCTGGCCTCGTGGACTGCAAGTTCACCCTGCTTGTCCTTCTGCAGAGCGCCGCCCTGGCGCGGATCGTACCACTCGATCGTGTACTCGCCCGCCGCCAAGTAGAGTCGTGTCTTGCCCCCGTTCGGCAAGTAGACCGCATAAAGGTCGCCTTCTTTCGCGAACACGTAGGCGTCGTCGTCCTCGACCACTTCGTTCGCCGGGCCCATCTCCCAATAGGGCAAATGGTTCTGGAAAAACTCCAGCGCGTAACGGGTCTGGTTCCACATCGTGTCTCGCGACCGCCAGTCCTCGCAGCTCAAATCCATGTGATCGTAGGCGTAGCCGAAGTACCACTCGACTCCGGCGCCCCCGCCCATCAGGTTGCCCCACAACTCCTCCGTCCGAGGCTTGTCATGGCGCGGGTCGTCTTTGTCCGGCATCACGCCCGTGGATGCCGGCGTCTGCTCATCGTGGAAGATCACCCAAGGGTTGCCCGCCGCCGCCGACCGCGCACGCAGCGAGATCGTCTCTGCATTGGCCTCCGACATCAGCCCCTGGATCGAGGTGGCTTGGAACTCCGGTAGCCCCATGATGCCCGTGTAGGACCGGCGCGCCCGCTTGTTGTGCGTATGCACCGTGACGGCATGCTTGCCCGGGTCTAAGTTCCCGATGTACTGAGCGATGTCCCGCCGGTCCGGCCGCGGCGTGTCGTTCTCCTCGCCTAGATTCCAAACAATCGCCAAGTGATGGCCGAACCGGGAGATCAACTCGCGCAAATAGAGCGTCCGCTCGACGTTCAGCTCCGGGCCTCCGCCCAAGTTCTCGTCGTTCTCCGTCTCCTGCAAGATCACGTGCATCATCACGCCCTTGCGCTCCATATGGTCGAAGACCACCTCCCACTGGGCCAGCTTGGAGACGTCGAAGCGATCCCGAACGTCCGGCGTGCTCCACATCCAAGTATCTTTCCCGTCCCCGCCGTCGAGGTTGTAGGTCAGGAAGTAAATGCTGTTCATTCCCTTCGACGCCAAGTAATTCACCGCACCGATGATGTTCTTACCCTTGCCGCCTTTCCACGTCGGGTCGCCCGCATTCCAGTCTCCGGCGTGCGGCTCGTACTTGTGGATGAACTTGCCCTTGTCCGTCTCAATGCGGCCGTGCGCCTCGGTGTCGTAGGTATCGTCGAACTCAAAGTAGCCGAGAAAATTCTCCGGCGAGTCCGCCCCGCCCTTCAGGAAACGGTCTCCATTGCTGAACCGCAGGTAGTGCGACCCGCTCGGCTGCAAGAAGCCCTTGGCCTGGAATCCCGGCGCATCTGCGGGAGCCGGCGCAACCGTCAGCGAACCCTCCTGCCCATTGAACGAGACGCCCTGTCCGGCCGATGAGTCGCTGCTCAGCGCCGCGTCCTCGCCTTGCCGGAACGAAGCCTTCCAGGTCCACGTTCCCGGACTCGGCGGAGTGAACCGCGCTCTCCACTGATCTCCCGACTTCGCCGAAGTCTCTCCGGCATCGCCGTCCGCGGCAAAAAATCCAGGCACAACCACCTCACGGCCCGATGCGGGCTGCGTGAAGGTCACCGCCATCCGATAGTCCCGGAACGGATTCGGCGTGGCGTCTTCGCTCGTCTCCGGGCCGTCGAAGGTCAGCGCCAAAGGCCGCCACTGCACGCCTTCGGTCGGCAAATCGGCCGCCGCCAAACAAGCGCCGAGCAGCAGAGCCAGGCTGAGAATCCGGATCTTCATAGCCAGCCATGCTAACAGGATGGACAAGCTCAGCGCGCTCTCAAATGGCCGAGATCAGATAAACGCCACCGACCCGTCCGCCCGGTAGCCCGTCGTTCTCTTCCACGGTCCCGGCGGATAGAACTCAAACGCCTCTTCGTTCAGCTCAACGCCCCAACCCGGCTTCGTCGGAATATCCAGGTAGCCGTCCTTCACCATCAGCGGCTCCTTCAGAACGTCCTTATAGAATCCCGCCACCGGCGCCTTGTACTCCAGCACCAAGAAGTTCGGCGTCGAGGCCGCGAAGTGGACGTTGACCGCCGTCGCCAACGGCGACATCGGATTGTGCGGCGCGACCATCATGTACTGCGCCTCCGCCATCGCGGCGATCTTCTTCATTTCCCAAATTCCGCCGCACACGCAGATGTCCGGCTGGACAATATCGACGGCTTGCAGCTGGATCAAGTCCCGGAACTCGTACTTCGAGTAGTTGCACTCTCCCGACGCCAACGGAATGTTGACGTGATCGGCGAGCTTCTTCATCGCATCCGGATTCTCCGGCCGAATCGGCTCCTCCAGCCAGAAAGGCAGAAACTCCTCAATCTCGTGCGCCACCCGTACCGCGCGCTGGACCTCGAAGTAGCGAGCGTGGATATCGACGGCGATATCCACCGACTCGCCCACCGCCTTACGCACCGCTCCGACGCGCTTGCCCGCAATCCGCGTCACGTCGTTGTAAGGCATCTGGTTGTCGCCCGGGTTGTGCGGCGACATCTTCACCGCCGTATACCCGTGCCGTCCAATCAACGCCTGTGCATTGTCCGCCGCCTCTTCCGGAGACCGTCCGCCGATCGACTGGTAGGTCCGAATCTTCTGCCGGCAACGTCCGCCGAGCAAGGCCCACACAGGCAGACCTGCCGCCTTTCCCGCCACGTCCCAAAGCGCATGTTCGATCCCGGAGATCGCTGACATCACAATCGACCCGCCCGGAAACCGAGTCGTGTTGTAGAGGTAGTCCCAAAGGAACTGTACGTTGCGGGGGTCCTGCCCAATCAACCAGCGCTTGTAATCCTCGATGACCTTGACCGTCGCCTCATCCGGACCGCAGGAGTAGGCCTCGCCAATACCAGAGATGCCTTGGTCGGTCAGCACCTTCACGTAGATGTAGTTCCGTGTGGAGATATTGCCGGAGTTGCCTTCTTCCTGCCGCGCGGAGCCGACCAGGAACGTCTGAATGTCAGTGATCTTGAGCGCGGGCTGATTGCCCATCGGCGCCGGGGCCTGGGCGGCGGCCGCCGCGGCCGCGCTCGCGCCCAAGGGAGCGGATGCAAGAAAGTGTCGTCGTCTCATGGCGTCAGCAGCATAACGTACTCGCCGGCTCTGCCGGAAAAAAGGAAAGCCCGGCCCGCCGCAAGGGCGAGGCCGGGCTTCCCCCGGGGTTCACTTCGTAAGGGGTTCTAGAAGATGAACTTCAGACCGAGTTGAAGGTTGCGCGGGTTGCCCGCGCCGGTGATGCGTCCGAAGTTCCGGTTGCCGACCGTGGTGTTCGGCGCATTGAACTGAGGAGTATTGGTGAAGTTGAAGGCCTCGAAGCGGAACTGCGCCGAGTACTTCTCAGAGAATCGGAAGCTCTTGTAAGCCGAGAAGTCCCACTGGTGACGACCCGGGATGCGCAGAATGCCCTTGCCCGAATTGCCGTAGGTGAGTGCTTCAGGTACGGCGAAAGCGGCGGGATTCCACCACTCTTCCGGCGTAGGATTGCTCTTCTGCCAGTCTTGTCCCGCCACGATGTCGGGACGATCGCCGCCGCCGACGTTCGCCGGGTTGCCTTGGACGCCGGGGGTCGACGGGGTACCGCCGACCAGCGTCACGATGCTGCCGACCGACCAGCCGCCGAGGATCGCGTTCGTGGCGCCGCCCCAGCTGCTACCGAACTTCTTACCCTTGCCCCAGGGCAACTCATAAACCAAGCTGCCCACGAAGCGGTGACGAATGTCCGTCGGAGACGGTCCGCGTTCACGGGTCATATCCAACGGGTTCAACACAAAGCGAGCATTCTCGCCGGGCGCGTTGCCGGATCCCGGGATACCCCGAATATCGCTGATGGCGTGCGACCAGTTGTAGGACAGAATGTAGGTCATGCCCTTTGAGTAGCGCTTCTCCAACTTGGTCTGGAGACCGTGATACAGCGAATTGAAGCGATTGGAGTGCGTGTTCTGTCGGCCCAACGTAATGAAGCCGCCGGGATTGGTTCCGTCAAAGCACAGGTCGCCGCGGCACGACGCCGGAATCTCCGTCGTGTACCAAGGCCGGCGCAGGTTCGGGTTCTCGCTGGGCTCGACCATGCGACCGAGCGTGGCGTTGTAGAACCGCTGGCCGGCGATCGGCGAGTTCTCGTCGAAGCGACCGATGATGTGATTCATCTTGTTGCCGAAATAGCCGATCTCCCACAACATGTCGCCCTTGAGCGAGAACTGCAGGTTAAGGTTCCAGTTCTGAGCCATCGGCCAGGGCGGATCGCGATCGAACGACGACATTTCGACTCCAGCCGCGTTCTGGGGTGAGATCGTGCCGGGCGGCAAGCCTACGCGCATGAACAACTCAGGCGTCACACGGCCGGTCGTCAACGACGACTTAATGTGGAACGGAGGCATCGTCTCCATGAACTCGCCGCCGCCCGTGTTGCTGATGTTGCCGTAGAAGATGCCGTACGCACCGCGCACGACGATCTTGTCTTTAGCCTGGTAGGCGAAGCCGAACCGGGGGGCCCAGTTATTCTTGTCCGGATCTACCAACCCACGATTCGCAACGCTACCGCCGTTCATTCCCGCGACTTCGATAAAGCCCTGCGAGCCCCGTGGTCCGTTGCGATCGAAGTTTGCAATACCGTCCTGCGTCTCGACCCACGGTTGGTTGTACTCGTAGCGAACGCCCATGTTGAGGGTGAGCTTCTGCGTGACCTTGTAGTCGTCCTGAATGTAGTAATGCAGGAACGGCGCACGCAGATTCATGTAGATGATGCTGGACCCTTGCATCTCGCGAGGCGTGCCTAGGAGGAAGTCCGCCATCGCGTCGCCGGTCGCTCCGCCGTCACGTGAGATCCCACCAGACGCATTCTGCATCACGTTTTCTGAGAATCGACCGTCGAAGGTGATCGTGCCCATCGCGCGCTGGTTGTTGTCGATGAAGCTCTGGAGCCAATACATCTGAGCGCCGAACTTGATCGCGTGCTTGTTCTTTGTCCAGGTGTTGTCCGCGGAGAACTGGCGAGTCTGCGATTGAATGAGGTTCGGTCGGAACGTGTTGTTGCCGATCCGTCGCCAGGGCGCCATGTTCATTTCTGCCAGACCCCGGAATGTGGTGGCGAAGCCCTGTAGTCCGATCGCCGAGTTGACGTTCTCGCTGACGTCGAACGGTACTTCGACGTCAGTGTCGATGTAGTTCCAACCGAGCCGGAAGCTGGACACCAAATTGGCGCTCCAAACTTTGTTGAGGCCCAGCACGGCGTTGTTGCTCGTCACATCGTTCTCAGCCGCGCGCGTCAACGTACCGAAGCGTGTGGCAGGCAGTTCGCCGACAGCCGACCGCAGCTGTTGTTGACTGCTCCAACGCGCAAAGAAGTTCGTCGACGGCGTAAAGCCGTGATCGACGCGAATATCCCACTTATGGAAGTCCTGGTTGCGCGGCGGCAAGAAGGTGAAGTTGTTGGTGAGGCCGGGAGCATCGGGCTCCGGCCAGAACTCACGCATTGCGGAGGTCACGGGGTCAAACCGGGACTGCGGAATGGTGTTGTTGGCAAACGGCTGGCGCTCGGTGCCGTTCCACGAATCAGGATCGTACATCGTCTGCCCGAGCTCGTTAAAGTCGCCGTTCAAGATGCCGGCCGTCGGAACGTTGCTGACGATCGACGCGGTCTCACGAACGTCCGTCCACTCGGCGTCGCCGAAGATGAACGTCTTGTTCTTGATGATCGGGCCGCCAACAGCAAATCCGTACT
>Ga0209273_10000153_pt1 | contig 127252 bp, 86 predicted proteins | sample tdAd471_FD_187126 | JGI IMG/M metagenome (GOLD analysis project Ga0209273, IMG submission 187126) | Marine sediment microbial communities from the Atlantic coast under amendment with organic carbon and nitrate - tdAd47.1 (SPAdes)... | ecosystem: Environmental > Aquatic > Marine > Coastal >... | reverse complement strand
GGGGGGGGGGGGGGGGGGGGGGGGAGGGGGTGGCGGAGAGCGACGGCCGACGCGTTTTCTTTCAATAGCCCGCCGCGCACATTCGGTCTTATACAGGTGTTGTTTATCTGATAATCATGTTCGTCAGGGAATCGTGCAAAGTGCCGAGGATCCCGTCGTCGCGCGCCGCCAGGGTGTCGCGGTACTCGCGGATGAGTGCTTTCGACTCGTCCGCGAACCGAACGCCCGTGAACACCTTTGTGATAACCGCCACCTGGTGGTCCTCGGCTATTGTCGCCAGCTTGCGCAGCGCCGCGCTCGTGAACTTTGCCCCGATGCGTCGTTTCTTCTCGAGTGGCCCTTCTCCGGGCTGCTGCTGCCGCGGAAGCGCCTGCTTCCCGAGAACTGCCCCGGCGAGCGCGTCCATGTGCTGCAAGAGCTGCTCCTCCTGCTGCCCAAGCACCATGGGGTCGCCGACACCGGCAGCCGGGTCTGCGGCGGGAACACCCGGGACGACGAGCGCGTCCAGGTGCACGTCGGGGAGGCCCGCGCCAAACTCTTCGATGGGCGGGAGCGCGAAAATGTCCTGGGCGAATGCGGCAGCCGGGGGCAACGAGGCCACTTTGGTGTAGAACGCGAGCACGTCGGCGCTCCAGGCATCTCGCTCCTGCTGGGAGAAAATGTAGGGCGCCTTCTTGACGGGCGTCGCTGTGATGGCGGCCTCGTTCGACGCGACCGACTGCATGAAGACCGTGCGTGCATCCGAGGAAAATTTCCACGCGAGCGCGCGCTCGTGCCTGTGCAGCGTCTTCGGGTCGCGCCCGCGCATGTACTCCGCCAGCGTCGGCGAGCGCCCGAACCCCGGCTGGAGCCCCCACACGTCGTCGGCCAGCTCGTACAGGCCCGTCGCGGTGTCGCCTGTGAGGATCTGGTTGGTGTACCGCGTCCACGGCAGCGTCGTCGCCCAGATGAGGTCGTGCACCGGCACCTTGGGGTACTTCCGCGCGACCGCCCGCTGGAACTCGTCGGGGCTGCTCTGGACTCTTTCGCGCCTGCTCGCGGGCACGGCACTCAGCTCGTTGTCGATGGCGTCGAGCATGCTGAAGATGGGCCTGTCGGCGGCACTGTCGGGCCGCAGCGTGGCGTGCCTCTTCTGGGCGACGTTCCGGTAGTCCGCGGCGAGGTCCGGGTTGAGCACGTCGGCCGGGTGCACCATCATGGTGCGGCGGTGCGCAAGGCGCGGCTTGACGAAGAACTCGAACGCCGAGTCGCCCGCGTGGTACTCCCGGTAGAACGCGACGCGGTCGGCAAAGGTCAGCATGGACTGCTCGTAGTTCACCTGCTTGAACGCTGTCAGCGAGTGCAGCACGGCCTCCCACTGCGGCGCGAGCGTGTCGCCCACGAAACGCCGGAACTCGGGGTGCATGCCGCCGTCGCCGTAGTCCAGCATGTCGTCGCGCCACTCCGGGAGCTGGAACGGGTCGTGCGTCACGATCTGCGCCAGCGTCCTGCCCTGCTCCTCCAGCTTGCGCCGGCGCCACTGCGGGTCCATGCTCTGCACGTCGTAGTCCGACACAGACTGCAGGGTGGGCAGCCCGGCGACGCCCGTCCCGACCAGCATGTACAGGAGCTGCTCGCGCGCCATGGGGCACAGCACGAAGGGCGGCTGCATGAACTCCTGCGAGGGCAGGTAGTCCAGCGGGAGGAAGAACGACTTTGTGTAGGCTGTCTCGCCGACGGCGCGCACGACGGCGTTCCACAGGAAGGGGATCTCCTCGACGGTGCGGCGCGCGAGCTCGGCGAGCGCCTTGGGCCGGTACGTGTGCAGCAGCGGCAGGACGCGGTCGTGGAACAGCCGCGCGAACGTCGCGTCCTCCTTGAACAGTCTGTTGAGCTGCACGTAGAACTCGGCCGCGTTCCACGAGTTGTGCGCGAGCTGCATAAATACAAATGCGTAGTGGTTGGCCTCGCTGACGTCCGCCGCGGGTGTCTCTGGGTTCAGCCAGTCGCGCCGGAACGACTTCTTGGCCTTCTTCTTGCGCTTCCTGCGCGGGTCGAGGGCGGCGTCCTTGAACATGGGGCCCATCGCGAGCCGCGACCGCCTGTCTGCGTCGAGGATGTTGATCGGGCTCTTGCGCAGCACACGCATGTCCTTCCCGATGCCCACCTGCAGCTCGCGCGGGTCGAACGCCGTCGCCGACACGCTGCGGTCCGTCTCCTCGGTCGGCATCTCGGGCCACATCTCCCACCACGAGCGCTCCCACAGGAACGGCCTGCCCCGCGTGTCGCTGTAGTAGTTCGCCGGGCGCTTCGGCGGGAACTTGGCGGCGTCGACAAGGTACCTGTCGGTCGTCCTGCTCCACCACTCGTACAGGTCGTGCATCTCGTAGTCCGCCGCCCGCGTCGGCACGTTGCGCTCCTTCTTCTTCGTGTGCGCCGTCGGGTTCAGGTCGTACGCGAGGCGCTTCATGGCCCACTTGGCCGTGACGTCGACGGGGCGGTGCGCCAGGATGTACGCCTCGGGGTACAGGTCGCGGAAGACCAGCACCGAGTACATGTTGTTGGCCAGGAAGAGCATGGCCCGGCTGATTTTCCACGTCATCTTCAGGTTGCCCGCCGCGTCGCGCTCCTGCGTCAGGTAGTCGCGGTACCCGATCGACACGTCGCGCACCATGTTCTCGAGCACGCCGTTGACCTGGAACGCGTTCCCAAAGTACAGCTTCGGCATGTCCGGGTCGACGATGTGCAGCGGCGCCGCGCTCCTGTCCAGGGCGGTGACGTTCGCGATTGCGGCGGTGACGTTCACGAAGTTCTTGTCGAAACGCACCATGCTCCACTGCTCGTACGGGTCGTACGGGTACATCTGCTCCGCGGTGCGCAGCACGCGCAGGTTGATCTTCGACATCCGCAGCTGGTCCTCGATGATCTTCGAGGTGAGGAATTTGGGCGTGCGCCGGATGAAGCGCGACACCTGGCCCACGTACTGCAGCGTGGCCTCGACCTCCGCCGCGATGCGCAGCGCCTCCATGGCGTCGCCGCGCGTCCACGTCACGTCCGGCGGCCCGATCCCGTACTCGGGCGCCCAGCCCAGGAACGCGCTGAAGAAGTCGTACAGCGCCTTGGTCATATCGCCGCGCAGCTTCACGCCAATCAGCCTGAACCGCCGGCGCTGCTCGTCGTCCGACCCCGCGCCCGCGTCCTCGCCCTCGCCCTCGCCCTCGCCCTCGTCGTCGTCGTCGCCACCGCCGCCGCTGCCGCCGCCGCTGCTACTGCCGGAGGACGTGCCCGTGCCCGTGCCCGTGCTCTGCGCGCGGCGGAATTCCTCGTAGTTCGCGGGGCTTGCGAAGAAGAGGTCCGCCGTGGTGAGGCTCTCGAGGTCGGCGGCAATCACAAACTCGCGGATGCGCTCGGTCTTCGCGTACAGGTGCGCGAGCAGGACCGTGACCTGGTCGTCCTCGGGCTGCGAGGTTTTGCCCGTGACCAGGCCCGCTGTCGTGACCGAGTAGTCGCCGACCTCGGACGAGTACGTCGCATACCTTTCGCGGTCTTCAAAGTCCGTGGGCAAGAACCAGTTGGCCCGCGGCATGCCGGCCTCGGAGAACGCCTTCGCATACAGGCTCACGATGTTTGCGTACTTTGTGCACGAGTGCAAGTCCCCGCCCTGCGTGTTGAGAAGCTTCTCGGTGACGGTCCCGTCGCCCTCCGTCCACCCCGGCGGCGGGCGCAGCTGGCCCGAGAAGAGGATGTTGATGCCGTCCCGCGTCGGCGGATTGGCAAGGGCTGCGCGCCGGGCGGCGCCGCGTCTCGCGATGATGCGCGCCTTCTTCCTCCGGAGCTCCGTCTCTGCCTCCTTGGGGGCGTCGGGCAGTGCTTCGATGAACGCGCGCCACTCGGGGTCCGTGTCCAGATTGAGGTTCGGCAGGTCGGACAGCTCCTCCGGCGAGATGTCGGCCAGCTCGGACAAGTTGAGATCCACGGCATCGACGGCCATCGGGTCTTCCCCCACGTCTGCCCCCGCGTCGTCGTCGTCGTCGTCTTCGACCGCCATTTCGGACGGGGAGACGGCGCCGCGCCGGGCGATCCTGCGTGCCATCTCTTCCGCATACTGTTCCTGCACCTCGGCGTAGTGTGCCCTGCGTTCTGCGGCTGTGCGCTCTGCGGCCTCCTTGCGGCGCGCGGTGATTTCGTCGCGGGCGCGCTCGAACACCGGCGTCAGGCTTGTCATGAGCGCCGCGAGATGGTGTAAGTGGGGGATCGTGTCTACTGTTTTCTTGAGCGCGTCGTAGCTCGGCCACTCGTCCTTCTTGAGGTGGCCCACGTTCTGCAGCTCGGCAGCCACCTTCTTGGCCAGCTCGGGGCGCAGCGACACGGCGTCCCAGGCCTTTTCCATGGCTTCCGTCACGCGCCCGCGGCCCGCCAGGATCTGCTGCGTGAGAAAAGCGCCGACGGTGCGTGCGTTTTCGTTGACGTAGCGCGCGAGCTGTGCATCCGTCAGCGCACCCAGCTGCGCCCGGTAGCTCAGCGACTGTTCGGCCGTGAGCTCGTCGACCACCTCCCACGGCGTCTCTCCGGCCTCTCTATCGGGGGCGAAGGTGGTCAGCTGGCCTCGTGGGGGGACAGTTGCCCTCCTGTCCTCCTGCAAAACGATGCGCAGGACTTCGAGGTAGTCATCTCTCGTTTTAAGGTTTTCGTCGAGAAGATACTGTGTCGACCCTTCCATCCTTTATCTCTTTTTGTGTGTTTTTCTCTATGGTTTATGCAACGAAAAAAAACGAATGGGTGTGTTTTATGGCACAGGGTTTCCTGGTAGATATACATACGTTTGGTTCTGCGGTGCGCAGCGGGTGGCGGGAAGGGAGCCTCGGATGGGCGTTTCCCGCGTTCACACGAAATCCTCCTCTCTCTGCATCGACGTTCGTACAACCCACCCGCCAGGGCTCCGCGAGATGTAAGCTGACCCGGGCGACTCGGGCCCCGCACCCTGCGAAACGACCAGCTGCTTGAGTGTGGGAATCTCGCTGAAACTTCCGTAGTCGCGGTGCTCCTTCGAGGACACGCACAGGATTTGTGTCGCAGACAGCAGCGCGCGCGAGGGACTCGCCTCGTACCTCGCGTTGTCCTCGTCGTAGTCCTCGTCGTCGTCCCAGTCCTCGCTGTCGTCCTCGCTGTCGTCCTCGTCGTCGTCCTCGCTGTCGTACTCGTCGCTTGCTACCGACCCGCTCGACGGCGTGCCATACGACCGCCGCCACCACGCCTTGCAGTCGGCATCAGAGTCGTCGGCGGAGTCAAACTCGTCGTACTCGCACGAGTCGATGTTGCACACATCGTAGTCGCCGTCGTCTGCCGGTGCTGCCGTATCTGTCCTGTGCAGGACTATGTATGGTCTGTGTTTGCCGTCCATCGTTACCTTCTTTTCGGCGACGGTGCAGTCGATGCAACCCAGCAAAACTGTCGGGACACGTACACTACGAAACTCCTTTCGTACGGATAGATAGCATGGGTTTATTCATAAAGATATACACCTGAAATAATACGGCTCACGCATCTGCGCTTCCCTGTTGTAGCGGCTCTGTGTTGGAGAGCCCCATCGATGCCAGGAACAGTTTTCCCCGGGTCGCTAATATATTGCTGACCACCTGGAATTGCGCCGTGGTCACGCGCCCCGTTTTTTGCGCGCTGTCCATGATGCCGGAGACGTGCTCTATCGTCTCCAGGTGCATCTCGGCCTCTGCAAACGCCGGGTTTGCGGTTTTCGCGCTCTGGGCCGATGCCGCGCTGGGTTCTACATGCACGGGCACGGCGTCGGACGGTTCGGACGGAGCGGATGGTGTAGGCGGAACAGGCGCTTCGACTTTGGGAAGGACAACCTCCTTCGGGGTCTCCTGATGTGCAGCGCCGACGGTCCCTATCTCGGCAGCCCGTGTCTTCTCGAACGCCTCGCGCACCCCCGCGTCGGTGTTTGAGATGGTGATGCGGAAGTAGTCGCCGATCTTCTCCTTCGTGTACCAATTGCCGCCGGTTTCCCCGGAAAACTTTGCATCCGACGCCCCGCCGCCGATATTCCGCTTCTTCGGGTCTTGCGGCCTTCCAAGCAGGGCATCTAGAGGAATATCCTCGTCCGAGTCATCGTCGTCGTCGCTGTCGCCGCTGTCGCCACTGTCGTCGCTGTAGCGGCACGTGCGCGCTTGCTTCTTCAGCTTCCTGATCGACAAATCCTCCTCGGTAATCAGATCCAGTCTGACCACGTTCGGCCATTCGCCGCTGATTTCTGCTATGAGGTCGAGTTCTGATACTGAAGAGCCGCGCGTCGGGGGCGTGTAGTTGATGACGATGATTTTGTCGATGCGCTCGGTGGGGTCGTCTGTCGGGTAGCGCTTTTCGTCGTAGCTCTTGCGCCGGCGGAGTTGCTGCAGGAAGGCGACAATCTTATCAAGCGGATACGAGCGGAACACGAGCCGGCGGATCCGGAACTCCTGGACAGCGCGTCGTATGCCGTCACGGACGACGTGTTTCTCGGAGTAGCTGAATTTCGCAGTGACCAGCGCCTCGCGGAAGTATTCCTCGTTCAGATCCACGGTTTCGGCGGATGGAGAGGCTTCCCAGGCTTCTTCGGGGTGTAGCACGGTGTACCCCGTTGGCTCTTCTGGACCCTCGCCGTCCCCCCACAGATAGTATTCTCTGGTCTCGTCGTGGCCGGCAGGGAATGTCAGTAAATTTACCTCTCGCACTACAGTGGGGAGACCCCATACTAGGTCGAGCGTATGCTTTCTATTCGCGGCCACCACTTTCTCGATGGTCGTTCCGCTTGTGTAGATGTCCCAGAAATTTGCCGTGGTCCCTGGCCTCCCTGGGAGTAAGTCAAGGTCGACCAGAGTGACATTGTTGAGGATCTGTTCTTCGGCGACACCCATCTTGCTGATGTCTTTCATCACATCGGCACGCGCGAACTTGGCCTCAATCACGCGGTGGTACGTGTCGAAAATAAGCGGCATGAGGATCTTCGCCTCACGTACTCCCAACTCGAAGAACGCGAGATCGTACATTGTCAGTTTGGCAAGATGCTTGTTCTGCTTGAAAAGGGAGACGAGCACATCTGTGCATCGCTTTTTGCGCCGGTCCAGCATGGCCAAGTCTCGCGGCTGTCCCTGCCCCGGAGCTTGGCCCGGGGGGTAGATCCGCGTGGCGAAAATCTCCACTACGTAAATGTTTGGGAGCAGCGCTAATTCGTCGGCCACCTTCTCAAGGGCCGGAAGGAACTGTGTGTCGACGTCGGAGTCTTCTCTTCTGTCCACGAGATCGAGGAATATGAAGCTCAGCTCCATGATGTTCCCGCGTTTGACCAACAATTTGTTAATCATCGCATCTACGACATCGCATGATCGCGGCGACGACAATGCCATCGCCGTCAGCGGCGTCTTCGTGACCGCGTCCATAAACTCCTCGATACTCACCGGGTTCTTCTCGTCGGGGGCGTCTTTCTTGTACTCAGAATACGTCATGACTTGGGCTTCAAGGTTCAGAATGTCTCTAAGAGCGATATCGACACCCGCTTCCAAGTAAGGGGTTTTCTGGGGAATGATCCATATTGAGTCCCATTCCAAAAGGTCCTTTTCCAGGGGGAAGCCGTCGATCTCCCACGTGGGGTACTCCCGCGTTTCAAACGGGCGGTCCACCAAGACGAGTGTTTTCATTATGGCGGGGGTTTTTTTGGGTCGCACGCTTGCTAGCTTCGAACTTTGTACGTATACAGCGTTTTGCTTCCCCGGTCTCCCTCGTTCCTATTCTTAACATCGCGTGCATCCGCGAAAAAAAAGCCCGCGCGCGCCAAATTTTAGGACTCCCGTCCTTCTCGGCGAACCTAAAATTTGGCGGGGAAACAATCGAAACCCTTTGCCTAGAACACGGTGTTTTGCGCGGGAAAATTTGTGCCGGAGGTTGCGGGTCCGTGACCTTTTTTGTATGTATGATTATGTCACAGTGTTGTGTGTACCAAAGCATGTTTTTATTTTTGTGTATGTAGTTACATCGGAGCGAGCGAGCAGGTGGGGTTGTTCGCCTGCTTGGAGGCAGCGGGTAAGGGGTTGCCGTCCTGGTCTTCTTTTTCTTCTCCCTCGGTAGGCATGTCGTTTTCGCGCACAGAGGACGGGAAGGGGGCATCCGCGTGCCCGACATCCCCCTCGATAAACATGCGCCTCTGCTCGATATCCAGCCGGAAGCGGAACCCGCGCTCCTTCGACAAGATGAGCAGGATCGCGTGGCGCAGCACGAGGCCCGTCTCAAGGAGCTCCTGGTCTGTGAGGTCGGAGTCCACAAACTCCAGGTTCGCTTTCTTTAGCTGCACAAGCTGCTGTGCTAACTCTGTGTACAGATATAGTACGCGCGCGTCGTCGTACCGCTTCCGCGTGTCCGGCACCGCCCCCCTCGAACGCAGCGCCTCGATCTTCCGCTTCCTGTGGGCGTCGTACTTGGATTCTCGGAACGCGTCGTACCGGCGCAGACCCTTCCCACCGGCACGGCGTCGCGCCCGCGGCGACATGAGGAGCGCTCTGGGCTTGCCATCGGCGTCGGCCTTGGCGTCGGCCTTGGCGTCGGCCTCAGACGCGGATCCGGGTTCGGGGATGCGCCCGGCGTACACCGTGAACGTGTTCCCGTAGTTCGTCGTGCGCACCCGCACTCTCCAGAACTCGTCCTCAATGGACTCGAGGACGGTCTTCAGCATGCCGTACGCGTGCCGGATGCTCGCCGCTTGGTTTGTGCACAGCAGGTCCACGTCGTCGTACCGGATGTCGACAATCGGTTTGCCTGTGGACACGAAGTGGTTGAGCGCGCGCCGGATCATCTGGACGGCCTGCGCACTCTCGTTGGGAGAGCCTTTCCGAACCTGGGTTGCGCAGCTCATTTCTTGTATGGGGTTCGTTACCGTATTCGTCGGGGGGGGGGGGGGGGGGGGGGGGTTCGTGGTTCCCTCCTTGCAAGCTGCGGAAAAAAAAAGCACAAAGGTGTATGCGAGAGGACACGCGCCGCTACATTCGTGCTCACTTGTTGAAATCGCTCCCTCGTCTCTCCTTTTATACACCAAAACCTCAGCGTCCCTCGCCAATCTCGCATCGGGTGCATTCCCCCTTTCCCAGCAAAGCTACTATGCCCGTGACGTTTTTTTTGTGATATACCCAGTGCGAAATTACATATGCATTCACATAGGAGTTTGATATTCAAAAAACACACCGCTCTATTTTGGAAGTGGAAGTGGGAAGTGAGATTTTACAGAAAAGCAAAAAAAAACAAAAAGGAACTTTAACATATCTGGTCCGTTTATTATAACCCTTTGCCTAGCGGCGAGTGGCGAGTAGTGGGCAGCAGATTTGCACTTTCGAAAAAAACGAAAACCATGTGAAAAAAAAGCCGAACTCATCCAGCGCCGGGTTGTTAGAACCCTTTGCCTAGCTCCATGTGCCACACAGTCGCGGTAGAAAATGTTCATAAGTAAAAGGCGTTACCCTTTGCCTAGCGCCTCCACCTTTGGATCTGCAGAGTCCGGCTCTGCGCGCGTGCGGCCCAGGGTCCGGGCGGCGGAGACAAGCCGCAGCATGCCCCGCACCGACATGGAGACGCCTGCGACGAACAGGAACGTCGACAGCAGCACGAGGAAGACGGTGCCCGAGGTGTCGGAGTCCGCGGTGTAGATGGTGTCAAACATGATGACGCCTGTCGCGGCAAACAGGATCCCGATCGCGGCGCCGGCAAAATCCGAAATTGCCACACACACGTCCCACCACGGGGGCGCGGGGGTATCCTTTGGCGTCTTCTCCGGAGGGCGGCCCATCTTTTTTTTTGTAGAGAAAAAAAACGACGCTGTCTGAGACCCGCCAATAAATATGGATGTGTTTTTTATTGTAGTTGATGCGAATGTCCGATGAAAGTGTTTATAGTGTATAGATGCAGTATCTGCACCAACAAAAATTGGGTTGTGTCCGTGCTTACGTGCGTTCTCCGCGGATGCGGCGGGCCAGATGCAGGTCCTTGGGCATGATGGTGACGCGCTTCGCGTGCAGGGCGCACAGGTTTGTGTCGTCGAACAGGGAGACGATGTAGGCTTCCGCGCCCTCCTGGAGCGCCGCGAGGGCGACCGTCTGGAAGCGCAGGTTGGTGTGGTAGTGGTCCTGGGCGATTTCGCGGACGAGGCGCTGGAACGGGAGCTTGCGGATCAGGAAGTCCGTGGTCTTCTGGTACTTGCGGATCTCGCGGAGGGCGACGGTGCCTGGACGGTAGCGATGGGGCTTCTTGAAGCCGACGGTGGATCCGGGATTCGCTGTCTTGCGCGGGAGTTTAACAGCGAGCGTGGGGCGCGCAGATTTGCCTCCCATCGACTTGCGGGCGGTTTGCTTTGTTCGGGCCATTTCCTCTTTGTTCTCTCTCTCTCTCTCTCTCTCTCTTTTTCAATGAATAATCGGGGACAACGCTGATTCGTACTCTCCTGCGAAAAACGGGTCTTATACACGGATATTGTTCATGGTGATTTCACAAACGAAGGGGGGGGGAGGGAGGATCTTATGTGACATAGTACTGGACCCTGAGATTTTGGTGTATAAAAGGCATGAGAAACGAGAGGGGTTTGGAAAAGGACAGAGGCAAGATAGAGATACGAAACAGATTATACGTGGTCCGGGGGTTTTTCTGTGTCGTGCACGGGTAAGCATCGCCGTTCGATGATACATTTGTTGTTTGTGTGTGTACGCTGAATATGTCTGAAAATCCGACCCCGGAAGAGCAATTGATTGCGGCTGCTAAGACCGGCCATTTGAAAGTCGTCAAGTATTTTGAGAATGCGGGCGCCGACATCCACGCCAATGATGAGGCGGCTCTTGCGGGGGCCTGTAGAAACGGGCATTTGGAAGTTGTCGAGTTCCTTTGTGATAAGGACGCCGACATCCACATTGACTATGATTACCCCCTTAGATCAGCTTGCAAAGGCGGATCCCAAGAGATCGTCGAATCCCTTGTCCGTAAGGGAGCTGATATCCATGTCGATGACGATGAACCTGTACGAATTGCTTCTGAAGAGGGACATTTTGGAATCGTCAAGTACCTTGTCGGAAAAGGCGCCGACATCCGTGCTAACCGTGATGAAAGTGTGCGAGATGCTGTCGAACACGAACATTGGGAGATCGTTCGATACTTAGCCAAAAAGATTATCGACAAGCGCACCGAAGATGCCCCGGAGCAGGAGTCCAAGAAGAGGAAGAAGAAGAAGCAGAAAATGTGTGCCAATGACGAATAAAAACACATTGGATATTCAAGGAAACTAGGTTCTTTATGTTTCGGTATTTATACATATATAGAGAGCAAAAAAATGTAAAGCAGAAGACACGAGTCGGGGTTTTTTGTGTTGTGTATGCACATGCGTTGTCTCTTAATCTTATATGACATAGTACTGGACCCTGAGATTCTGGTGTATAAAAGGCATGAGAAACGAGAGGGTTTTGGAAGGGGACAGAGGCAACATAGAGATACGAAATAGATTATACGGGGTCCGTTTTTTTCTGCGTCGTGCACGGGTAAGCATCGCCGTTCGATGATACATTTGTTGTGTGTGTGTACGCTGAATATGGCTGGAAGTTCCACTCCGGAAGGTCAATTGGTTACAGCTGCGGCAACCGGCCATGTGGAAGTCGTCGATTATTTTGCGAAAAGGGGCGCCAACATCCATTACAGAAAGGAGTTGGCCCTTAGAGAGGCTTGCAAATCGGGGCATTTGCAAGTCGTCGATTACCTTTGTGAGAGAGGCGCCGTTTTAGGTGCCTAGGGTGATGAGGCCATACAATTTGCTGCTATGCATGGGCATTTGGAAATTGTCAAGTACCTACGCGAGAGAGGCGTAGGGATCCGCGGGTATTATGACGCTCCTATGCGTATGGCTATTGCGGGGGGGGGGAATTGGAAGTAGTCACGTACCTTGTCGATGGAGGCTCTGATATTCATAATTGCACTGAGCCAGACATAGTCGCGGCTGCTTCAGGAGGCTATTTGGAGATCATCGAGTACCTTGTTGAGAAGGGCTTTGACATCCTTCCCATGAAAAGACGCCTCGTCGATGTGGCTGTTGAGAATGAGCACTGGGAGACTGCCAAGTTCATCCTCGACCAAATTACCGCCAAGCGCCCCGGTGATGCCCCGGAGCAGGAGTCCCAGGACAAGAAGCAGAAGATGTGCGCCGATGACGAATAAAAAACACGTTGTATACTCAAGGAAACCAGTTTCTTTATGTTTTCGGTATTTCCACATAGACACGGGGGCAGAAAAAATGTAAAGCAGAAGACTTTGGTCGGGGGTTTTTTGTGTTGTGTTGTGTATGGACACGCACTGTCTATGTAAGCTATCGTTGGTGTTCATGGTGATTTTTATTGCCAAAACTTCGGTGTAGTGAAAGAAAGGAAAAAAAAGCGCTATCACAGGGCGCCGTACTCGGAAGGAATACCGTAGAGAGTCCGGCCGTTGCGCTTGAGGGAGTAGAGGACGTCCATAGCGGTAACGGTCTTGCGGTTGGCGTGTTGGGTGTATGTAACGGCATCCTTGATGATCGAATGAAGGAAGGTCTTGAGGACAGAGCGGGTTTCGTCGTAGATCCCACCGGCGAGCCGCTTGACACCGCCGCGGCGCGCGAGACGGCGGATTGCCGGTTTCGTGATCCCCTGGATGTTATCAGAGAGAACCTTGCGATGGAACTTCATGCCGCCCTTCCCGAGCCCTTTACCGGCCTTGCCGCGTCCAGACATTTTGTGTGTTTGCTCGTTTTATTCGTGTTATCTTTCGGTAGCAATTCCCTACTCACACGGATACACGGGAAGAGAGAGAGAGAGAGAGAGAGAGAGAGAGAGAGGAGAGAAGAGACAGAAAGAGGGTGTTTCACGTTCACCATAAAACACGCATCTCGTTGAAGCTCGTTGCTGAAGGATGGAGATTGCCATCCTCATTTATACACTAAAAAGCCAGGGTTCAATACTATGTTGTTTATTGCATAAGTTATCTTGTGGGATAGTAATTGTAAGACAGCATAGAGTGATGCTTTTTAGGAATACCGCTACTCGCGAAAACGCAAGCAGAAAACCCGACAGGCAGGGAAGGTTGGATCGAGATGTTTCTTCATCCAGTCACCCCAGGCAATGTTTTTCCATTTAGGACCATCGTAATCGGCAATCTTCTGGAGAAACATGGGGTTGGTGAATATGCCAATATTGTACCCGTCGCCAGTATTATTATTGTCAATCTTCCTGCGACAAATCTTGGGAAACGATATAGCATCAATGATGAAATACAACAGGCATTTCTCCAAATCCTCGTCGGGCCTTTCATTGGCACCAACTGCTCCAAACATCGACTGCAAATTGTTGCTTATGTCACCAGTTTCATTGAAAAATACCTCTGGTTCTTCCGATAGTATGATGATCACAGCTGGCGGGTTCGGAGGAGTATCTTCGCGCGGACGCTTGCGGGACTCGTCGACGGACTCGTGGACGGACTCGTCGGCGGGAGCGGGCTGGTCTTTGGGCTGTTCAGCGTGGGAGGCAGACATGACAGGTGGATGGACAAGGTTTGTTATTTTTTGTTCGTAGAGTATATGAGTATCAGAATTTTCGATTCTCATTGTTATATCACAAAGGAAATGAAAAATAGTGCATAGTTTTGAGCCCCGCCTTCATGATGCAGCTGTCTGAACATATACAAAAGAGTCGATTCCAATATTATCATTTATACACCGAAAAGCCAGGGTCCAGTACTATGTTTCAATTCAAAGATAAACTAGCTGGTCCACGCAAAATGGTCCATGGCCTTGTTCAGTTCCGAGTCGGAAAGGCTGACGAAACCGGTACTCGCGCTCGGGAGGACAGGCTGCTCCTGGATTGGCACTTCGACGGGGTGGAAAGCAGCGTCGTGCCCGTGGATGAGGTCCGCCTGGATACTATCGCCGTCGTCGTTGTAACCGTCCCCGTCGGAATCATTCGACAGGTCGACCGTAGCAACCACTTTGAAGAAGCGCCTGTTGCAGGTAGCCCGGCGCTTGTGGTGGTCAAGTTTGGGGGCGACCGCGCGCGGCGACCGGCGCATGGGAGGAGCCATGATGGGGATGCTAGCGAACTCGGGCACGGCGATATCCTTGCGGCGGCAGTATTTCCCCACGGCGCGCTCCAGGCCGACAAGGTGCTTGCACGGGTTGGAGCCAAACCCCGTGATCTTGTGGGCATTCTCGAACGCCTTGCACGAGCACACCGAGTCGCCGCCGTCCAGGTGGGGGAAGTAGCTGTTCTCGTTGCGGGCTGCGTGCTCTCTCGTCAGCGAGTTGACCCACTCGCGCATGCTTTTGGCATCTGCGGCAACCTCGGGCTCACGCATGTATCCCATAATTTCGGTAAACTCGTCTTCCTGTACTCCAAAACCCTGGATGGAGACAGCAGGGAAATCCGAGTCCCTGGTGAAAACCACCGGCCTCCTGTGGGGGCGGACACAGTTGTAAATGTCGTCTAGGCTCATGTTTTTTTATGAAAGAATGCGACCCAAAATTCTAGGTAATAGAGCGGAGAAGATATGCTTCACCGGGTCGTTATGAAATAGACAACTACTATCTGTCTCGACAGACGCAAACACAAAAAAAACCCAACGATGTGGCAGCGAAACAAGTACGGAGTGCAAGCACTCGTTTTTTCCTTAGATACACCAAAATCACACGGTCCAGTACTATGTGCGCACAGTAGGCCCTTCACGAATTGGTACTCGATTCGCTGCTGTATCCGTCGCCCTCGTCCTCGTCCTCGTCCGCGTTCTCATCGGCGTCCTCGTCCTCGTCTGCATGGTCGGCCATACCACGGACAATGGCGGCCCATGCGCTCGCTGCCCTAGGGTTGTGTTCTTGCCAGAACCGCATCTTCGTCTCTATGTCCAAGCACGTGATGGGGAGCCCGACGCAGCAGGATACCACGCGGGCTTCGTCCACGCACCCGGAATCCACAAGCCATACCAGCCACACCTCGCGCGCCTTCTGCGAGTGTCTGAGCCCATACCGCGGGGTTTCCCACAGGACGCGCCCTTTAGCGATCTTGCCCATCAGCACGAGGTACACGAACATCTCCACCCGCGCATACAACGAGATCTGATGCATGAACTCGTCAAACAGTTTGTTTGCAGCCATCTGCTGCACCGTGAGGTCCTGCACCCACTTCACGCCGAAATGCGCCGGCAGGAGCGTGTCGCAGGTGCGAAGGCCTCCCCACACATCGCGTGCCAGCGCCAAGCCTTCTGCCGAGAGCGCGCCTGTCGGGTGGACCGACAGCGTCTTCGCAGCAGCAAGAAACACGTACTTGTTCGATTCCGCATTGAGCGACAGGTATGTAAACATGAACTGGCGCAGCGTCCCGAGACACGCGTGCTCGTCCTGCCACCAGCTGGAGTACAGGGGGAGCTGCACGCGAACTCCTCCGCGTGGCACTGCAGGCTCGGAAGTGTCGTCAATATCGGGTCTAGTCATCTTGGACGCGTCGGGGTCGCTCCGCCGTGTCATATCACAAACGGACCCCCTTTGCCTTGCTCGAAAGAAAACCCTTTGCCTTGCCCTCCACGCAACACAGCGCGTCCCCCTCCCCACCGCTTCTTATACACGCAAACTTTACCGCCCCGCGTCTCAAGGTTTTTTTTGGGGGGCAGCGGCACGAAGATGAAAAAAGGGGGGGCCTGTGACATCGTACTGGACCCTGACTTTTTGGTGTATAAAAGCACATGCGTGCAGCGCGGGGTGTCGATGGACAAACCGGAATCAAAGAGAAGAAAAGCAACGGCGTTGACGAGCTTCCTCTTCCTTATTTTTCTGGCGCAGTGCACCGTCAGAGTAGGGGTTTCTTCTCCTGTAAACCTAAACGAGGAATTATGGAGGGTAGAAACACTATGGTCTATATGATTGGCGCTGGGTGCGATCCATTTGAACTGTCGGGACAGATCTATCCTCCATCGACGTCGTTCGTGCAGAGGGCGCGGAAAATCTACATGGACAGGAAAGAGCGCGACAATCACGAAGCCCGCGAAGAACGGGGCGAGACGGAAAAGAAACGCGCCATCCCCGTGGCGTCCGGGTCTGGTATTATCAAGAACCCGCTGGGCAGTGCGTACGGCCCCGGCCAATCCCTGTCGCAGGGGAAGATACGGGCCATCGGGGCCCCGTTGGATCAGCCCAGCGTGCCCGCAGACAGGATGCCTTCGCAGCCGCGCAGGTTCACGGAGGCGATCCTGAAACTGCGTCCGGCCGGGTTCGCAGCCCTGAAGACGCTGGACGCGGCGCTCGCAGCCGTGGCGGCAGGGACGGACGCTCCCGCTGCCGTGGCGGATGTCCCGAAGCTGATGGCCACCATTGCAGCGTCGGGCGATACATTCCACGCGCTGAAAGTCTTTGTCGACCACAAGGTGACCAAGGGTGATAAGTACATAGAAGCCATCTTAGACAGCGCCCCCGCGGACGCCGTCGACCGCCTGGTGGCCCACTGCACGGAGGAGAGGCGCCTGCACCCGTGGGCGGACTTCCTCTTCGCGTACAAGGACACCATGTCGCGCACGCGGCCGCAGCGGGATTACATCTACTATTGCATCCGCACGATGCAGCACGACGCCGCCCGCGCCGCCATCCGCAAGTTCAAGGGCTCGCTCATGGACCACCAGGGCATTTCGTACATTATGCGGTACTCCAACGAGGTCAAGGACCGCGAACTGGAGCGCGAGCTGCGCCAGCGCGAGTGCGAGCGCAAGAGCCCGCCTAGTCCACCATTCGACACCGACAGGCGCCCCCGTGCTTCTTTGTCGTCTTCGTCTTCCTCTCCGTCTGTGTTTTCTTCCAAAAAGACCTAGTTTTTTTCATCAATAAAAAGTAAGCTTTTATCAATACTTGATGATCCCAAACGGGCGCCCGAACATGCTAACGAGGTTGACAGGGGGAGACTCGCTGCCCATGACCAGCAAGAACGTCTTGTCCGGGATCTTCCCAACGACATCCTTTTCCAGACGCCCGGGCGGGAAGTCGACCAAGACAACCAGGGAGGTCTTGTCGCTCACGGCGGGGACTTCGCTGTTCCCCTTCACGATGATTCCGGATAGATCGCCTTCCGGCAGGATCCGCTTGATGATATAGTCTGCGATGATTGGGTAGCCTTCCGAGCATCTGGACGTGAGCCACAGGCTGTCGGCGTGCTTTCCATCGGGGTCGGAGATCTTGTCCTGGGTAACCGCCGCCACGAAGTGTGTCATCGTAATGGCGCCCACGGGGCCCGCAATGCGCTCGAGGCCCTCCTGGAACCTTGCCACGGGGTCGACGGGGCCTCGATCACGCCTCCTGCGCCGGCTCGCAGCGCGTCTTTCATTCCGATTCATATTCACGTAACAAAAAAAAGGGGAGGAGTTCTAAATCAAAAAAACAAACGAAGTACGTATCCACTGACGACAGGGGCCCTTTACGCGTGCATATAAGATTGTTGAAGCGACGAGGGTTTTGCAACCGCTTTATCGAAAAAGGAGAGTATAAATGGAAATAAATACGCAAGGAGGAACATGCTCTCATACAAAGGCGTCCTGGTTGATATAGTCGTCCGCGGGGAGTGGGAGGACATCTTACATTTTTTTGTAATAGAAGGTCTGTACATTTTTGTATAAGGGTTCAATCAAGCAACACCATTGCAGTGGACTAAAGCAAAAAAAAACAGGAGATTTTTTTGTCAGACAAAAACAAAATGGATTCCAGGGATATGCAGACATACCGCCATGGTGATGGCTTGGAAGTTAAAGACACCATCACCAAGGACGACGTTGCGGGTGCTTGCGAAGAGATAATGCAAAAATACGAGTCGACATTCGGCGGGAGATGGGTCATCGAGCCCGAGCCCATCACCGAGGGAGGTTTTGTCTTTACCGAATTCCCTGGCAAAAGAGGAGATATGTACAAGACCTACCGTCTCCGCCTGCCGTACACCGCCCGTCCGAGGTGGCCGAGAGTTTCCGCTGCTCCCGGTGAGCGCACCCAGGCTTGGAAAGGGAAGCGCGGAGCTGATGATGTCCTGTTTACGCCGACAAACGAGTTGCGCCGCGACGCCATGGGGCGTTGGCGCAGAGTCGGGCCCCGGCGTGAAGCCGCCCTTGGGGATTCTTTCCTCAAAGCCTTTTACGGGGCGCCCAGATGGACACGGCAGGAGCAGGATATTTTCGCCGAAGCCCTGGAGAACATCGGGTTCGTTATCCGCGGCCGCCGCCGTCGAAACCGTCTTTAAAGGTGTTGCTCATCTGTTTTTTCGTGTCTATTTTTTTGTGTTGCATTAAGGTAGACGCCAGAATAAAAGACAACAATTTTACGACATAGTACTGGACCCTGGCTTTTTGGTGTATAATAGAGAACGCGCGCATTGGACAGATGTTGATGTGATTGGTACCTAAGAAAAGAAAGTAGACAATGCGTTATGGTTCTTTTTGGTGCAGTCTAACTCCAACGATCATCTGATCTGCAAAGAAAAGTTGTTAATATGGACCTCAATTTCTTTAATGACTCCGAGCAACCCGCTGCCGCCCCCGCTGCTATAGTCAAGGAGCGGCTCGGTGTTTTTGCCGGTGACGCGTATGATTATGTGTATGATCCGAACGAAGGATCCGTCCAAGTCTGGGCCCGTGACCAGGTATTTGAGGGCACTTCCTTGAAGAAAGCTGCATTGAATGCACTCAATTTACGGGATTTTGAGGGTAGGAATATTAGGATTCCAGATTGTGACAGCACACATGAATTGGACGCGTTCAGATTGTGGTTGGCCGTATTTGAAAAAGTACACCGGGACTACTCTGAAACCGTCCGGCGCACTCCTATCGGTCAGGCTGCCTCCGATTACCTGGATTCCTTCGAGTCGGTCTTCCGGGTTTTGTGGATGTTTGTCAATGCACTCGAAAAACACGGTAAAGAGGACGCCGTCGACGTCGATTCATCCGATCCGGTCATTGAGTATGACCCCGAAGAACACTACATGAGTGCCTGCGATTATAAAAACTGTATCTGATCTCCTATTTTTTCCAAATAAACCTTGTTTTGATACAGTAAAAAAAATTCGTTCGTGCTTTTATAAGCGATGTTTTGGCGCCGCTTTTGCGAAAAGCGGCATCAACACTCTGTAATCTCTGTAATTTGTGCGAGCACTCGGCGCACGTTGTTTTTAGTGTTCCACGGGGTGTCCGGAAGCGCCGCGAGAGTGTTTTTGGCAAAGACGTATCCGTCGTAGTCGAAACCGAGGTGCCCGGCGACGGCGTACCATATATGGACGGGGAGTGCGCGGCATTCGCGGGCCAGCATCTGGATGTGTTCAAAGTCTGCAGTGTGTTCGATCCATTCCACAAAATAGTTCATGTAACTGATGATCTGCGCAATGCACACCTGCCATGTCATAAAGGGATAGAAGGAGCCGCTATATTTGTATATTGCGATGGACGCGCGCATCTCGTCCGATAGTTCTGACACTGTATCGCGATCGACAGTGCCCGCAGTGAATATCTTGTAAGTCTCGTTCACATACTGACACATCCGCTTGATGTGGTACTCCAAGTATTCAGGACGGATGCCTGTCTCGACGAAAAACGTAGAGGGTTCGCGCATGATGTCTAACAAGAACCTCCGCGACTCGATGTCATCGACGGGGGCCAGCTTGAGGGACAGCCTGTAGGCCTCGGGGCACTCCTTCATGAAGGTGCGACGGTACTCGCGCGCCGTCGCCTCGACACGGTGCCGAGACACAATCTCGTATTTGGTGATGACGGACACGTAGCGCAGGAAGTGCGGGCGTGCCTTGGCATTCATCATCAATTTTTCGAATTTGCAGACGAACCGCTGGGAACATATCTCGGAATGCGCTTGCAAGTGCTTGGGTTTTACGTTGCAGTGCTTGAGCATGAATTCGACGACGCGGGGGACCACGTACGGGGCAGTTGTGTATTTGAAATATATCGATAAGCGGTGTTTCTTCAAGTATTCAGATACCGCGTGGAGACGGAACGATCCTTCGACGGGGTTATCTAGGAGAGTGGGCATAAATAGGACTGCAAACTCCAAATCGTCTTTGTGGAAGACTTCCTCGAGGATGCCATGGAATTGTTCAAGTCTCTTATTACCGCGATGGCGGACTTCCTCAATCAACTGCAAAATAGCACGGAAGGGTTCTGGAGAGAGTGATTTGTAGGCGGGTCGCAATTCACGGCACAGCTCGTAAAACGGATCTCCCTCGAAATGCGCAAGGCAACCATACTTGAGCAGCAACCGCCCCAATAGCAAGGTGCGGTCGCTCGATACATTATGTTCAACGCAGTAGTAAAAAGTCTTGTAAAATATTTCGTCTTGCATATGGTACTCAGCCGCTTTATCGAAGAATGCCTGTCCGCGAGGTACTAGTACACCGGGTTGGTCAGCCTGTGACTCGTAAATGAAGTCGACGATCGCGCTGAATAGCCCTTTATAGTTGTCGACACGGAAGTCGCGAAATATGGGTGCTTTGTGTTTAAGATAATCCAGTACCTCGAATATCCGCAATTCCCGGCCCCCGGTCACACAGTCCTCGAGCCGCGCTTCAATTTGATTGATCACCTCCACGTGGTGGGGGTTGTCGAGTCGCAGGCGCACAACATCCGGTGCAAACAACTTCATATTGTCACAGTCAAGAAAAGTCAGAAGGTTGTAGGGGAACCGCAGCGCCAGCGCCAGGGGCGGGTCGTACCTCTTCTTCACGATTCCGCCCGAAGTCATCTTTTTTTTTGTGTTCGCACTAGACGACGAATGAAAACAGAATAGCGAGAAACAGCATTCGTATTACCCACCAACAATTCTGATATCCACTTTTTTAGAGAAAACGTCAATTCGGCAACATATATGTGCGTTTATACACCAAAAGCTCATGGTTCGGTATTATGTACGCCAGCACGTAATGATATGGTACTAGACCGCGAGTTTCGGTGTATAAAGGCAAAACAGGTAAGAGGAAGATAAGGTTTGTACATTTAGGTAGTGAATGATAGAAGAACCTATGTTTCTTTGCGGTATCATTGTTTACGACAGTCTGCTTTTTGATTTCAATAGGATACACGGATCAGTGTTTTAAAGATGGCGGAAACGGAAAAGCGCAAATTGCCCAGCCCCGAATTGTCTGAGGACAATGAAGACACTACAAAGGGAGAGTGTAATAAGAATAGGAATAAGAAGAAGAAGTGCGACGACACTGCCGGAGACAGTGCACCGGACGACGGGAAGATTTACGCCATCTTTGACGCCGGACGGTGGTGTTCTCTCCGGGGATTTTCAACTTCCATCGAAGGAATTACCAGGCTGCTCGGCAAATGTGAAGCAAATCCTGGCTCACCGAGTGCATTCGTGATTGCTATTCCTCAGGATACCATTATTTCTAAACCAGATTACCCTTGGGCAAGAGAACACGAAGTTGACATTAAAAAGAAGAACTGAACTACATATTTAAGTCCAGTACTAATGCATCGTATAAACGTCCTTTATTTACCAACACAAAGTCTAGTAACGAACGCCCTCTTTGTCGGGGTAAACCAACTTGAAAAGGTAGTGTGGATTACACCAAGTAAGGCGCGGCTTGGGTTCGTTGTCCTCGCTAGGCACGGTCTTGTATATGTGATCAATATCCCCGCAGCACGCCGCGTGGTACCCAGCAAGATAGGCCAGGTGCACGGGCGCGATCTTGCTTCGGTGCTCCTTAACTTTTTCGGTGGATATCATCCCGTCAGCGTCCAGGACGTCCGGCAGCGCCGTCAGGTCCGTGGCCTCCAGGACTCTTGGGCAAGGGGGCTCCCGGATGCTCTCCAGAACGACAGGGTCCTGGACGGTCACGTCTTGGATGTAAAGCGCCCGCTGGTTGAATCCAAACACCCACGCGTGGCGCTCGCTGTGGTTGATGTCCAGGGCCGAGGGGGGAGTCCTTTTGTATACTTGCGCCGCCAGCCGCACATACTGTCCGTAGGAGTTGAACGCGTACGTAGAGTAAGCATACCGTTTGTCGACGTCGGCGTCCAGTCTCCGATTCCGCTCGGGTGCTGGCATGGCGTCGTTGGCCGGCATTGTTCCCTCAACTGCGACGCCTTCGATATTCTTGCTCCCCAAGTTTCCCTCAACTGCGCCGCCTTTGATATTCTTGCTCCCAGAGCTTCCCATATTCCTTCGTTCTTGATCTCGGACCTACCTTCACGGATTGATACTGTTTCTGGCGTATAAAGAGTTTGCCTGTAATGGATACAACGAGTAAAAACACTCTGAGAAAAGAAAAGAGAATGCCACGGTTCGTTGGAAAATGCTCCTGCGGAGGAGACATGTCCCCGAACTTCCATATACACTGGACCCCGAATGGCAAAATCGTGAAGGACTACGTGCACGAAGCGCGCACAAAATGTGGCGCCAAGCGGGATGCCTCTTAGTGAAAAAATGCTTTCATCAAAATTTTGCGTTTCGGTAGACTTCAAATATATTTCACCGATTTTTGATACACATAAAAGTCACAGTCGCGTTTTTGAACTTTGTTCGTAAAGGTGTCAAAGGGGGGCGCCCCCGTGTCGTGACGTAGTACTGAACCCTGGCATTCCGCTTTATAAAGGTGATACAGCAGGTAGTAAGATAGAGACCTTTTTTTGTGGGTACATTTTTTCACTTTGTGTTTTTAGACATATTACCTTTTTAACGCGCCGTTCTGGGTCCTTTCTGCATAACTTGGTATACAGAAGCATTTTTTTGCATCTACAAACAAACACGATCACTTTTGGAAAGAGAAAAAAACATGAGGAAGTTTGCACCCTCCGACCGCAACGGGCCGTCGACCCTGTCTGTGTACTTTGACAACACTCTCCGCGTTACCGAAGCGAGCAATGACGACCACAGTGCATCTCCGTGCGATTCTCCCGTCGATTCATCACCCATTCCTGACTCGCCGGACTCGCCGTCCCCGTCCTACAAATCCGTGCCCTTCCGTGTGGAGAACTTGGCCGAAACACCCCTGGAAAAATTGTGCGTGCATCCCAGCGTGGGCGATAGCTATGATCATGACACATACAGGTTTGCCAACTGCGTCCTCGATCTGGGGTCATGGGGACGCAAGCAGAAGGAGCTGACCGCGGGCCTGCGCGAGCTGTCCGTGTCTGAGCACCGGGAATGGGTGGAGAACGGAAATGCGTCCCCGCGGGCGTCGCCTGATGTTATCGATCTCTCCTCTGGCGACGCCAGTGCCGACGAGGTGCAGCCGGAAGAAAAGCCCAAGGATACGAGGGACAACAACAAGAAAAAGAAGAAGAAGCGCGGGCCGAGGTACCCTCCTACCGTGTTTACGAAGCGCGCCCGATCGAAACGCCGCCACTCCCGCGCCGCAGCCACCAAGAAATCCAGGGTCAACCCGCCTGCCTCTCCGCCGCCACCGCCGCCGTCGTCTCCGCTCACCATGTCGTCCTCTCCCGATGTCGGACAGGTGCAAGCAATTGATTGTTCCGGCCCTGCATCTGGCTACCTCCGGCCCTGCAGCAACGATTACAGTCCCATCAGGTCGGCTCTTTTCCGTCCGATGACGCCTCCCGTGCCGTCGCCGCAGCCCCCGCAGCATCTTGACAACAGGGACCCCGAGGGTGAGGGCGAAGGCGACGACATGGACGATTTCGAGCACGACTGCAACATACTCCAGCTTATTCCGCCGTCTTCTGCCAGACGCCAGCATTTCCGCGCGTCGAACTTGCCGCCGTACCTGCGCATGGTCAGCGTGCGCGGAGCCGCCCTTGTTTACAACCCGCACGAGCCTAAGATTATTGCCGCCCTCGCCGCGGCTCTTGTCGAGGACCGCAGGAAGTGGTCCAGGATCGGGAGACACAAGGCGTCTCAAACGTAACACTTCTGTCCCTGCCATCGGCGTGTTTATTTAATGAGCATAAATATTCTACACAGTGCCACACTGTCGGCGACGCATACATATCAATAGATAGATAGATAGATAGATAGATAGAAAGAAAGAAAGAAAGAAAAGAGGACTACAAAAAAAAGCAGCGATGTGGGGGGGGGGGGCTGGGTTCGTTTACGTGTCGACGACAAAGAGCTGCTGCCCGGCGACGTGCATGTACACAGCTTTCGAGACGATGTTGTGGCCGCGGGCGAGGGTGTTGGCTATTTGGGTGTACCGCTCGGGCGTGTCCTTGGACGGGTCGACGGCGGCGGGGTCGATGGTGATGAAGAGCGTGAGGCGGCGCGCGGACTCCGCGAGTCCGGAGAGCATGGAGTCCCAGCTCTTGAAAGCGTCGTCGCGCGGTGAAAGTTGCACGAAGCTCCCGGCGACAGCGGCGATCTCCTCCCTGTGCTCCATGAACACGCGCAGGAACCGGATAAAGTTGCGCCGCTCGTCGCTGTGCCGGACCATGATGTCCTCGAACCACTCGAAGTTTTCGAACCCGAGCATGTCGAACTGCGCCTCGTCGAAGATGCGCGAGCCGTACTCATGCGCCGAGGCGATAAAGTCGACAGCCAGGGTCTTGACGGCCTCGACGTGCGTGTTGAAGCGCGCGAGGATCTTCGTGAAATCCGCAAAGACGGCGTTCATCTCGTCGTATGCGGTGGGCGTGCCCGAGGCGTCGTAGATCCGCACCGCCCGCCGCCGCCGTTGCATGACGTCCGCCAGCTTCGTCAGGATGTACAGCCCCTCCGCCTCGTGCTTGTCGAGGATGGGGCGGAACGATTTCGCGCCGAGCGCCGGCATGTCCCTGGAGGCATTCCTGAGCGCGGCCCAGAGACTGCGGTAGTGCGCCTCGGGGACGTGGTCGAGGGTCGACGTTGCGGCCCAGGTGTCCATGCGCAGCCTGTACTTGCTGTAGACGTCCGCGAAGTGTATCTCCACATTCTCGAAGCTGAGCGGGTGCAGCGCTTCGATATGGCTCCTCTCCATGCCGAGGACAATCATCTTGAGGACGAGCACAGCCGTGCGCCCAAACTGCAGCCGCTCGTTGACGGTGTGCCGGCGCAGGAACGTCTCCGTGATGGGGACCAGCGTCCCCGTAGCCACCCAGCTGCTGACTGCGTTGCGGACCTTGTTCTTGATCCCCGCGTAGCGCCACTCAAGCTTCTCGAGCAAGCCGCTGATTTCGGGGAGCCGGTCGACCATGTTGCGCAGGTGCCCGACCTTGAACTCGCCCGAGCCGCCGCGCAGGATGTACGGCCGCACCGCCTCCATGCCCGTCTTCGTCTTGAGCGCCGCGGGCCACGGGATGCCCTCGTCGACGTCGAAGCCGCCCCGGAACACGCGCTCGTCCCTGTCGCTGTACAGCATCAGCTCGTAGCTCCGCGGGCTTCCGGACACAGAGGGCGCGTCCACGAACACGCTGGCGAACTCCACCGCCGTCTTGCTCGACCGCACTCGTTTCGCGCGTGTCACGCGCGCCGCTTTGAACCGCGCGCTCGCTGCTGTCTGCTGCACTGGCTGCTCCGGACCACCGACGCCCGGCTGCTTTGCGGCGAACTCTGCCTCCTTGATGCCCTTCCACCGCGCCTCCGTGAGGAAGTACGCCCGGAACGCGATGAAGTCGGTGATGTTCTGCTTCGACGCCTCGGCCATGGCCTTGAACTCGCCGTCCTTCTTCATCTCGTCGTAGAACCCGATTTCCCTGGGGGCTAAGGCCTCGATGACATTGAGGACGTCGCGCGTGCCGGGTGGCTTTGTCTGGTTGAGCGCGGCTGCCGTTGCGCCCGCGACCACCTTGTCCAGTGCTTTGTACACGTTCTCGCCGAACGCTTTCACCTTCGGGTCGATGCCGGTCCACCTCTCGTCCTCCGCAAATCGTGCATCGAGGAGCCCCTTTCCGTCGCGCTTCAGCGCGTTCTGGTACCACGCGGCTACGATGGGCTTGATTTCGTTGAGGGGAGGGGGCGTCTGGCCTCTCATGACCATGAATTCCATATTCGAGACTTCCTTCTTGAGGTGGTCGAACTTGAAGACACCGGGTGTCACGGCGACCTTTTCTACGCCGGGTTTCATCGAGAAATTGACTGGGGACTTTACGTTCAGGACTCCTATCCGCGAAAAAATACGGCCGTAGGTAGCGATGATGTCGAACGGCCAATACTTCCCGTAATTCTCGAACGCCAGGGTGCCGTTGGACAGCTGCTTTGCCATGGGATCGAACGCGCTCTTGAACGCCGCAGCGTGCCTCGACGTCGCCTCTATCCCTCTGGGGACGACATCCGTGGAGAATAGATGCAGCAGAATGATATCGGTGTCGACGGTGCGGGCCCACTTGAGGAGTTGCTCCTTGGCTTCTTCGCGCACAAAGGGCGCCTTGCTTGCATACGACCCCGCGCTTGGCGCCAGGATTTCCTCGTTCGTCCTTCCCGGCGAAATCTCCCAGGGGTTTTTCTGCCAAACCAATTTGAAGACAGACTCGGTGATGCTGGACCTGACTAGCGAGAACGCGTACACCTTCTCGTACATTTCGGTGTATGCTCCTACGTATCTAGCAATCGACTCGCGGGTTGTAGTTGCTCCGTAGGTTTCGTTCAGGAAAGCTGCCCCCTCCTCGATGGCCATCTCGCGTGTCCCGTCTACTCTATCATAAACCACCCTGAGTTTTGCTTCCAGGGCATTCCTGTCTGACAGAGGAACCTTTACATCGGCTCCTTCGTCGGTGGACGTCAACCGGAGCCCGGCGATGGCTTGCTTCAGAGCCGCCATGTCTGGATTGTTGCCTCCCTTCCAGTATATTTTCACGACATCTGGGAAGGTCGCCTCGGTGAGAGGGAAGGACTTCCTGAATGGGATTTCTTCTTCGCCGAGGGCGTGCTCGATATCGACTCCTTCCTGGATGGCAAGGAGGCGCGCCAGGCGGTGGTAGATCGGCGTGTAGTTGTCTATCCCACCTCCCGGCCTTGGAAACGAGAGCGACTCGGAGATGTCACCGAGACCCATCAGAAAAGCCCGATACTTGGCAAGGATCGGATTTGATGCGACCTGCAGAGTGCTCGAAGCCGCTGCCGATGCGAGCGCCCGTTTCCCGCTGAACGAAGGGTCATATGGGAACAGGTTGTCCCCCTCCAGGATGATCTGCGGGGACAAATACCGGGGAAACTGGTTGCCATCTTCGTCCGCAATGATTCTGCCGACACGTGCGCCGAGGTCCAGCCCCTCCGGCACTTCGTACAAAGCGTCCACTCCTTCCCAGTAGGTCTCGTTCACTTCGCGCCCTGGTCTGTGGTACGTAGCAACGAATTCGGGTTCGACCAATAAAGCCAGCCGGTTCGTATCGGCCGCGTCCTTCCCTCTCACTTTGGAGACCCAGCTCTGGAGATCGGGGTTCCTGAGTCTGAACTTGTTCAGGCGCTGGACGCGGTCCCCCTGTAGAAGCAGCCTCGGATCCACGTTGTTTTCGGGCTTCACCATGTCGGCGACGACGCCAGGGAGAACTGCATCCAACCTGTCCTTGCTTGTCACATTGATGAGGCGCGAGAAAAATGGCGCAATCTTCGGATGTGCGCGCGTCAGGTACTTGTATGCATCGTCGTTGGCCTTTTCCGTGAGATCCGGGTCGATCTCCGTGTCCCTGAGCCTGGTGCGCCGCTCCTGCTCGTCCGCGCCGTATACCCAATCCAGCGGGACTTTGTCTCCTCCGTTCGCCACTTCGTTGTAATTTTCGATATTCTTGAGCAGCTCGACATAATCGTCGTACTCGTCCTCCCGGACATTCCTCATCCATTGTACGTACCTGTCCTTCGGACTCATCGCAAGGATCATGGCACCTGTTTCTCGCGTGTCCTGATTCGCCACCAGCCCCTCGGCCCACCGGTCTGAGACAGAGAAATTCGGCTCCGCCAGATAGTACTGCAGACCCATGCCTGTGAGCTGGTCTCGTGCCTGTACGAACTTGAGCCGCGCCTCAAACTCTGTCTCAGCGCTGAAAATGTCAGCGACCTCGGCGAGATTCTTGAAGGGCGTCCCCGGTTCGACGGTACTCACAAACGGATTCGCCCACTCTAGTGCAGCCGGGGCGCCTTCGGGCTGTGCTTGCGCCACCTGCTGCTGGGTAGCCGCCTTCTTCTCTGCTTCGAGCCGCAATTTCTGCTCGGTCACCAGTTTCTTTTCCATGACTTCGATAGCCTTCCTCAAGGTGCGCACTTCCGGCGAATCCGCGGCGGCGGGCTGATACGTCGCTGCAGGAGGAGGAGGCGGCGCAGCAGCAGCGCGTGTTGCAGACCTCGCGGAGCTCCTTGTGCTCATATATTCGTCGTCGGAGTCGGGGGTGCCCGGCCAGCTTGGCACGGGCGAGCTGGCAGCTGATACGTACTGAAGAGGGGGAGAATCGTCGACGTCGCCGCCGTCGAAGCCACCGGGAGCGACATACTGCTGAAAGTCGAGGAGCTGCGCTTGCAACGAGACGATGACTTCGGCCTGTGTCTGCGCATTCTCCGCCGCCTCCCTGTCCCTCTCAGTCACGATTCGGATAAGTTCCTGGATATCGTCCTCTGTCTCTCTGCGCCTCAACAAGGCCGTGTCCAGCGCGCGCTGCAACTGCCTGATTTCTTGGTCCATGGCGGCTCTCGCACCCGGATCGGGCGGTGCGACGCCGGCGGCTGCTGCTGCGGCAAGGCGCGCACGCAGGTCGCCTTCTGTCTCGCTGGCCGCACGCAGCTCGGACTCCAGATCGGCGACTTGGCCTTTCAGGTCGGACACGGTGCGGGTGCTCTCCTGCGCGCGCCGCGCCTGGTCGAGCTGGAGCCGCCGGATCTGCCGGATGAGGTTCTCTTGGGTCTGGAGCACCGGCGGCACAGTGATGGGCGGAGCTGGCGGCACCGCAGGTACAACAGGAGCCGCAACGGGAGCCGGAACGGGAGCCACAGCAGGTGCAACGGGGGCCAGTCGTCTCTTCCGGCGGTGCATCACGAGGGGGACCTTGCGATCGGGGGCTGCTTTGGCGTCCAGCAGCTCGTTAATCACAAAGTCGGCCGGGACAACGCCGGCGAACTCCTTTGCAGCGCGGCGCGAGTCGATCCCGCTCTCGAGGTCGGACATGAGGAAGTACTTGTTGGATGCGGGGAACACGCCGTTGCGGAGGTGCGGCAGGTAGAATTTCTGCTCGACGGCGAACTCGTGCAGCTCGCGCGCCGCGGGGCTGGTCGCGCCGGTGTGCACCTTGTGGATAAACACGTCCAGGGCGTCGCGCACCGGGGAGCGCACGTTCGGCGCCTCAGCACCAAAGTCCACGCCCTCGGTCTTGATGACGACGACAGAGTCGCGGATGTCTTCGATGGCCATGATGAACTCCGCGGCCAGACGCATGTCCGCCATCTTCTGCGCCTTCCACTCCTCGCGCGGCAGGTTTGACGGCAGCTTCCGCTTGCCCAGCACTTTCGCCAGAGACGTGAACGTCCAGTGCTTGTGCAGCTTCAGCGTCTTCACGACAGACTCGCCCCTCTTGCCAGCCGGCCTGCCAGTCGGCCTGCCAGTCGGCCCGCCAATCGGCTTGGCAGCGACATGGACGGTGCTCGCTTCGTTGCCCATGCTTTTTTTTGCGAAATAGTCGCTTGTGCCTGTACTGTAGGCTATCTAGCACCTTTTGTTGATGCGCCGTGCGGAGGAGGGGGGGGGAAATGAAATTGATATGTTCACTGCAAAAAAATGGCGAATGAACCTATCTCGTTTCGTATGCGCCCGCCCGCATGCATAATATATGAGAAAGTTGGTATGTGGATGGGTACACCGCAAGGGAAGTGAGTAAATTCCGGAGCGCTTCTCCCAATTCCCTCTCTCCCTCCCCCATTTTTTTACACACACAAACAAAACCAAAAAGGCATGGTTGCCCTCATTTACAAAAAAGTCGCCGGAATGGTGCTCGTGCTTGCTGTTCTGGCGGCCGTGTCGACGGCGAGCGAGTCCGAGGACCGCCGGCGGCTTGTGTGCGATGCGTCCAAGTACGAGATCAACGGGCAGTGCAACAACCTCGGCAACCCGACGTGGGGCATGCCCAACACGGTGTACGTGCGCCACGAGCCCGTGGCCTTCTCGGACGGGCTGAAGGCCAAGCGCGACGGCCCGAACGAGCGCACGATCTCGCAGGTGCTTGCGAAGGACACGCCGCACTTCGGGAACCCGCACCTGCTCACCCTGCTGCTGCCCTTCTTCGGCCAGTTCCTCGCGCACGACGTGGCGTCCACCCGCTCGATCGCCGAGGTGGGCGACACCGACGAGCATCTCACGTACGTCGAGATCGAGGACCCGAACGACCCCTTCTACACGCTGTCGCAGGACGACCCCCCGGCGATGCAGGTCGGCCTGTCGGCGCTGCACACGGACGGGTTCGGCGTGGGCCACCCCATCAACGAGATCACGCACTTTGTGGACCTCAGCTCCGTGTACGGCAGCCACGCCGAGCTCCTCAGCCAGCTGCGCAGCCACGAGGGCGGGCGCCTGATCCTGACAGACTACCGCGTCGACGGCCGGCCGTTCGGCCTGTCCACCATCCTCCTGCGCAACCAGTTGCCCAACGAGGCGATGATCGGCGTGGAGGGCCACTCGTTCCTGCGCAAGTTCGTGCCGCCCGAGGAGCGCCTCCTCGCCGGCGACCTGCGCGTCATCGAGAACCCCGAGCTCGGCGCGTACCACCTGCTGTGGGTCCTGGAGCACAACCGCTACGCCGCGGAGCTCGCCCTGCAGAACCCCGACTGGACGGACGACCAGCTGTTTGAGCGCGCCCGCGAGTGGACGGTCGCGTCGTACCAGAACGTGGTCTTCTACGAGTTCGTGCGCGCCGTCGTGGGCCCCGTGCTCTTCGCCGGCGTCGAGACGTACGGCGGGTACAACCCCATGGTGGACCCGCGCATGGACGTGTCGTTCGTCACGAGCGCGTTCCGCTTCGGGCACACCATGATCCCGGACGACATCCCCATCCTGGACATCGAGAGCGACACCGTGATTGGGTCGCTCCCCGTGGTCGGGCTCTTCCACGGCAAGTTCGGCCCGCTGACGGCCAACCTGATCACGCGCGGGCAGGCCAACCTGCTGTACAGCCTGTACGTGTTTGGCGCGCGCGAGCCCGACGAGAAGGCCTCCGACACGATGCGCAACTTCCCGGACCCCTTCGACGTGCTCGCCGCCAACCTCGTGCGCGAGCGCCTGCACGGCCTGCCCGCCTACAACTCCCTGCGCAAGGCCCGCCACCCCGCCGGCGCCGCGGCCGACATCTACCAGCAGCAGGGGTGCGCGCCCGAGTACGAATCCAGCCCCGGCGACGACCCGCTCGGGTGCTTCATGAGCATCACACACGACATGGAGAAGGCCGAGCTGCTCCGGCAGCTGTACGGCAAGGTCAAGTACGTCGACGGGTTCATGGGCATGATGATGGAGCACACCCCCACGGGCTCGGCCCTCGGCAAGACCCAGGGCGCCATCTTCGTCGACCAGTTCATGCGGTCCCGCGACGGCGACCGCTGGTGGTTCGAGAACACGGCCAACGGCCTGTTTACCGCGGAGGAGGTCACGACCATCAAGAGCCGCCGCCTGGCCGACATCATCTCGGACAATTTCGACGTGCCGCGCGAGAAGCTCGGCGAGTACGTTTTTGTGAACCCGAAGTCCGCCACGGTGTAAAAAAAACAGGGGTTGGTCTTTCTCTTTATCGTCTCATTCGCTTTGGGTTTAGCATTGGAATAAACATGTGTCTTTATTGATACTATTCACTCGCGCCGCTGGCGGCATACGGGGCAGGCGGAGATTCGAGGGGAGGCCAGGAGTGTCGTTTCGCATGGTTTGCATATGAGATGCGCACAGGTCGGCCAGAACTTGACGGATTCTCGTTCCATGTCCTTGAACTTGTTCAAGCACACGGGGCACTCCTGCGTGGTAATGAGGTTGATGGCCTCGTCGCGGGTGCGTTCAAGTTCGGTTTTGGTGCGCTTTGCGGGGCGGTCTCGGGGTGGCGGCCGAGATTGCTGGAACTGCGGCTGCGGCTGGGGCTGTCCATTGGGGTAAAACAAAGGGTCAAGATACGCCCGGCTGTCGGGAAAAACATGATAAAAATCGGTCACACAGTACCGTGGAGGGGTCTCTGCGCCATGTTGCATCAGATACCTGACCATGTCTGGGTTTAGTGTACGCATTGCTGTTCTGATTGGTTCATTGCAAAAAGATAGTACATTGGCACCTTTCTCGACAAGAAACTGTACAAGGGGGAGACATCCCGATGAACATGCCCTACATAAGCATTCACTGTCATTGAAGCGGACATCTGCACCCCGTAAAACCAACCGTTTGGCCATGTTAAAGTTTCCCAACTCGCAGGCTATGGAAAGAGCCTTTGATAGTGGAGATTCGGGAGCATCACGATGCGCAATGAGGCTATACACGGCAGGTTCGTTTTCGCATCGCATTGCTTTTTTCATTGCTGTTTCGTACGTAGAATATACAAGTAGAGACACGTCTTTGAGGACAAACTCTAACACGGCTTGTTGTTTGCTTTCGATCGCCGCAGCAAGATAAGGAGACGGGTTAATCTGCATGCAGAGGCGGTTCTTCTTCGCGAGGTATTTCACGATATCCAGTTCTCCCGTCATTATTGCTTGAACTATGGAATTCGAGGCATTAAATGAACTTGAGTTGCCTCGTATCTTGAACAAAAATTTGACTGCACTCAGTGATTTGGTATCGATCGCCCTCGTTAACAGATCATTCCAGTTGGCGTTAATACGACATCCCCCCCTGGCGAGAAGTTCAATCATTTCATTGTTTTTGTCGTTGAGCGCACAATTAAATGCGGCGTACCCAAATCCCGAAATTTTTACCCCCTTTTCAGCAAGATAGACAAAACCTTTCGAGTTGTTGGCATCGCACGCGTTCATGCATGCCTGCTTCCCGTATTGGGCAACGTTTGCGCCTTTCTCCACCAAAAACGTGAGGACGCGGCAGTCCCGATGGAGGGCTGCGCGATGTAAAAGAAAGCCATTCTCGAAGTCGACACCAAACAGATTGACGTAGTGCTCGAGGATTCCCAATTGACAAGAATCCACGGCTTCGGCAAGGACGTCCAAAGCATATTTGTCCACGTCGCAGGACCACTCGCCAAAGTGTGTAATGATCCCAAGCGACCCATGCTTCGCTGCCAACACGAGTATCTTCCCTATTTCTTCGTCCGAGAACCCGCGCTCCGAATGCAACGTGGCAATGTCGCAGACCCTATTCTCTTTCACTACCGCCAGTATATCCTCAGGGAGATCCATTTCCTTTTTTTCGTTCCAATTGAGAAAGAAGTTTCTTGCTCTTACCGAGACACGCGGAAACAGAGAGCAAGTAACACAAAAAACGCGGCGCCGTCTTTTGTACCAGCAAAAAATAGAGACAATGAGAGGGTCCGTGTCCCCTGATATACACCAAAAAATCAGGGTCCAGTGCTATGTCACTTTGTATGGAATACAGGAAAATCTGCTTTATTGCTTGTTCGTGTTCTTGGCCCTACCTTTCCCCTTTCTATTGTTAGGTGCCGGGTTGCGGATATTGTCCTTGCGGCGCGTCGAGCGCGTGCGCTTCGCAGGTCCGCCGTCTTTGCCCCCGCTACCGCTACCGCTACCACTGCCGCCGCCGGGATCCGTTGTTTGCGCGGCATTGGCCTTTTTGGCAGGGTCGTATTTGCCGCCGAAGGCGAGGTATGTCACGGCGTAGTAGTCGTCGTGTTCGCGCTGCGACAGCGACCCCGACTGGCTGTTGGAGAGGCCGTCGTGGTAGCACTCGTGGTGCTCGGTCTTGTCGTCGGCGAATTCGCGGTGCAGGAGGTTTTCGAGCGTGATGCTCTCGGCCTCCGGGTCGTCGTAGTGGCACTTGCGCATGGGTTCCTCTCTGTCGAACATAGCCAGGCAGATGATCCCTTTGTACCCGGCGGGGCCGTACTTGCCGCCCCAGCGACTCACCATCCCGTTGCGGACGTAGGGTGTCTTCCCGCTCTTCCCCGGGGTCTTCCCGCACGTGGCCTTGCCGAACGTGAACAGCGTGCCCTTGGCACCGTCTTTTCTCAGTATCGCATGCACGAGATCCACGATACGCGCGAACAGGAACTGCGCCGGCACGCCCGTCTGCTGGGCCCGGTATTTGTAGAGTAGATCCACCGCGGGGTTGTCGCCGACCTCTCTCATGATCGTCCCGTCCATGAACGCAAACCCGTACAAGCCCGTGCCTCTCGGATACTTATACAGAGACGACATAACGTCCGGGAGCGGGGCGATGGGGCGCGTGCAGAACTCGGCAAAGTCCCGCACCGCCGCCTTGATCTCCTCCGCATGCCTAGCGGTCAAGTGCCTGGTGTATCCCGCGCTCGCGAGGATCTTGAGCACCACGCTCACGGGCAAGGCCACCGTGGTGTCTCCGTTCTCGGGGCCGTCCCCCTTCTCGGCGCCCCCCGTGTTTTTCGCGGTCTTCTTTCCAGTACTCATTCTCCCTTTTTTCGCCTTTGTATCAAAACGACACGCTGTGTGTCACCTGCGTGATTATAATAAAGGCAACCGGTGTTTATAGCTCGGGTTGCATAATTGGGGCGAGTTGTAATATACTGGTATGTAAAACGGAATAGATAGCACGAAGAAGCTATGTTTACTCGAAGCGCGACCTGCGGCAAACGGGGCACGCGTCGACCAGTTGGTAGCACTCGATGCACATCATGTGGCTGCACCCGGGCCAGAACACGACATGCTCGCGTTTCATGGCCTTCAGATTTTCCAAGCGCACGGGGCACTCGTCGTCGTCCTTCAGGCGGTCGCGGAGCATTTCGTGCAAGAAATCGACACGTGCTTGCTCGGGGGCCTTTCTTTTCCGCGATGTAGAATTATCTGGGCGCTGAGTGGGATCCGCATTGGCGTTTGCAATCGCGCGATCCAAAGCCCTAGCCACTTCTGGATCACGAATTCGGATCCGCCGGTACTCATCGAATGACAATAAGGGAACATTCGCTCCACGGGCGAGAAGCGTGGTGACGACAGGCAAGTGCCCAGCTTTGGCTGCCTCTTTGATAGGTGCTCCCGTATTCGCATTTACATCCGCGGTATGATCCAAAAAAAGCCCAACCAGGTCAACGTATCCTTTTTTACACGCGATTATCAGCATATCATCCAACACTCCAAAGGGTCTTGAATGGGTGTTAACTAAATAACCACAACTTCGCCTTTTCCCTTCGCTGGTAGCGAGATGGAGGATCGTCATAGGGTCGACAAGACTAGTTCCGAACCTGCGAAACAATTCATGAAGCACAAGAACGTTTTCATTTTGAACTGCTGCACGCATGACAACGAACAAGTTGTGCATCGGAATTGTCTGTATGTGATCCAGTAAGTACGTTATGATGTAGCCCGAACCTCCACGGGTGATAGCAGTACGAACTATCTTGTAACCTTTGTACTTGACATCAAGCTCGCATGTGCCGACAAGGTACTCTACCAAAGTGGGTTTTGCGAACGTCACAGCGCGGTGCAAGAGCTCGTGGCGCGAGGCAACGGTGAGTTTGCTTTGGATTTTTCCATACAAGAATTTGAAGATTTGCCATGCTTCCGTTTCAATGGCCTTAAGCATTCCATCGTACAGGGCCGACGTGGTAAAATCCGCGTGCTCGCACAGGAACTCGACGACATGCAAGTGTTTCCACTTCACCGCCCCAGTGATAAAGACTCCGTCGTTGTACATCATATTGACTCCTTTTCCTGCCAGGTATTTCACAGCACCAATCTTCCCGTACTCACAAACGAAGTGCATGAGTTTTTCCTTGATCCGAGGCTGGCTTCCGCTGTGCTCGGCGATGTACTCCAGGATCGTCGTGTCGCGGTCGTAGTTATCCGCCGCGTCTTCCATCCAGTTGCCTTCGTTGGCACTCAGATCGATGCCGAGGTCGACGACGTACTTTGCAAAGTCCGCCTGCCCGAACTTGATTGCCGTGGCCAGCGTTTCACCGCTGGGCAGCCATTCATATTCACGGAGGACGTGTTCCAAAACTTTCAGTGCTCCGAATCGAGCGGCAACGTTCATTGCCGCGTTAAGGTAGTCCGTATCGGGGCTTTCTTTGCACACAGCAGAAAATTTCGAAGGGATGTCCTGTAGCATGATTTCGGTGAGGCGGCCCACGATGTGGCAGAAAGAGTCACGAGAGTCGGTGTCCATAGTAAACTCGTTTATGTAACAATGGTCTCGTATGTGTGTATACTGACAAAAAACAACAGAGAGAGGAAGATGGAGCCAACGCAGCCCTGTCGGAGGATAAGAAAAAATAGTGCTGTCTACAGACATTTCTAACGCAGTCCGGCGTCGTTCTGTTTATACACCAAAATGTCAGGGTCCAGTACCATGTCACAAAAACCCCATGTTTATTGACCTAAGGTATTCAACGAAGCAACATCCTGCTGGAGTTTAGCGAGAATCTTCATCTGTTCATCTTCGAAGGCCTTGAGCTTGCGAATGGCTTCCTGGGTCTTGGCCAAGCGAAATTTGGCTCTGTCACGCAGGACCCTTGTGACCTTCATCTGGTCTCGCTTGGCCTCTGCCTTGAGGTCCCTTTTTAGGAATTTCGATTCCAACCGCTTGAGAGCCAGGGCATCGTCCCCGACAAACTTCTTGAGCTTCGCACCTATTTGTCCGATAGGAACCGCCTGCCAGCCCCATTCACCAGGGAATTTCTTGTCGGCATCTTTCAACAGCTTGGAGTAGCGGGAACTCGACAATATTTTTTTAGCGAAATCGGGCCATCGCACTTTACGCATGAAATCCCCATCCAAGTCGAACGAGCAAACCTCTAACTGATCTCCTCTGACCATGGGCGGGTAGTGCGCACCCCCTGACACATTCATATATTTAATAACATGGTTCACACACGCAACAGCAACATGCGTCCGCGGGTCGGGGTTATCATCTACAAAGCGGACGCGCGGAGTCTTATCGAAAAAGGGGAACATGGCTACAATTTCACAAGGTTTTGATATAAAGGTTTACCTTGTCCGCCGATAGATTCCAAAAAATTAGAGTAAAGATAAGAGAAATAACAGATCGACAAACACATACACACACACATTCCAACACCCCCACTGTCTACCCATATATACACCAAAATGTCAGGGTCCAGTACCATGTCACAACAAAGAAACACACAGTTTATTCCTCTTCATTATTCAACAAAGCAACATCTTTATCAAGCTTAGCGAGAATCTTCGTTTGTTCATCCTCGAAGGCCTTGAGCTTGCGAATGGCTTCCTGGGTTTTGGCCAAGCGGGATTTGGCTTCGTTACGCCGGACCGTCGCGACCTTCATCTTGTCTCGCTTGACCTTCGCCTTGAAGTCCTTTTCGGAGAATTTCGATTCCAACTGCTGGAGGGCAAAGGCGTCGTCTCCGGCAAACTGCTTGAGCCTGTCGCCTATTTCTTCAATAGGGACCAGCTGCCCGCACCATCCACTGGGGTGTTTCTTGTAGGCTTTTTTCGACAGCTGTCTGTAGCGGGAATCCGATAATATGTCTTTGGCAAACTTGGAAATTGGAAATTCACTGATAAGTTTCCCAGACCAGTCGAAGGTACAAACCTCTAACCCATTCCCGGGGGGCTCCCTGTTGTGGGATGTGAGTGGGGTCCATTCACTATCTCCAAATTCTTTCACGAATGCAACCCCGGCGTGCCTCTCAGGGTCAGGTACTGGTTTATCGCCCTCAATGAGGGCACCCTCGACAAATCTGTTAGAGTTGAACATGGCTACAATTTCACAAGAGTCTTGATAGAAAGGGTTATGTTTCCCGCCGATAGATCCCAAAAAAATTAGAGCAAAGAGAAGAGAAACGACAGGTTGACAAACACATACACACCCACATTCCAACACCCACACTGTCTATCCATATATACACCAAAATGTCAGGGTCCAGTACTATGTCGCAATACAAGAAAAAGACACCCATGCTTACTTCGGCCGGCCCTTGCGGCAAGTAGGGCACTTGTCGACGTTCGCGTGGCATTCAATGCATAGAATGTGGCTGCACTTGGGCCAGAATATGATATGGTCTTGCTGGAGCGGCTTCAGTTTTTCCATGCAGACAGGGCACTCGTCGTCGTCGCGCAGGCGGTCGAGAAATTGCTGGCGCAGGAAACTAACCTCTGTCGGGTCAGACATCTGTTGTCGCTTGCGCGCGGAAGCTTGCGGATGTTGCTGTGCGACTGGACTATGGGGCAGCGGAGTACGCAAATACGCAGCTACTGCCGGGTGACGACGTTCGATGTCAGACATAGTTTCCTCTGCTATCGTAGAGGGGACAGCTCCAATCTGGCGGAGATGAGTTACAACGTCGATATGACCTTCCAGTGCCGCTATCGTGAGCGGTGTATTGTTATTCCCCGTGGCTGCCGCGCCGCGGGCCAGATACATTTTGACCAGGTCGAGCTGCCCGAATCGACATGCAATTCTCAGCATTTCATCGATTTTGTGTGGATCCCGCACAAAATTCTCTACTAGATGCCGACAAACCTCTTCCTTCCCCTTTTCAGTTGCGAACCCGAGAGCTTCATGCAATGCACCTTCACGATCAAACGTCTTGCTACACAAGTAGAAAACCATACCACGGTTTTGAGCCGTGACGGCAGTATGAATCAAAGTTTGCATATGGAATTGGGATATGCATTGTACGTGAGCAAACAGATACGATAACATGTTCCCCTGGTCGAAGATGACACAAGTATGAAATGCAGCGTAATTGTTTAACGTCACATCGAATTTGCGCGTATCCACAAGATGCTCCACAATTTGGTTAGAATGTATTTTCACGGCAAGCTCGAAAATGTCCTGTTTGTTTGTTGCGTGCAATTCGCACTTTTCGTAGAGGTACGTGAAAATGGGCAAGGAATTTGCATAAGTAGCAGTCTTCATCAAGCTCCAAGCATCCGCATCCTTAGGAGGTCCATCTTTGAATAGAAGACCGACAAGATATGTTACCATTTGTTCCCGACGAGACCTAATCGCCCTTTTCACAGTTTCATTGTCGGGCATGCACATATCCTCATTGACAATGAATTTCATGATGTCGAGCGCCCCACATTCGGCGGCGAGAGACACTACAGCAGGCATGTACCCACCTGGCTGGTTGGTTTCGAGTTCCATCTGGAAAGCCCACGTGTCGTCCTTCTTCATGACACGTTTGAGTTGCCGGTAATGAAAATCAGAAAAGTAAACCCCGCAGATCCAAGCCATCGTCTTTTTGTTGTTTGTTCGCGCGTGTATACTCCCACAAAGAACGACTGTTTTAAACGTGCAAATTGCAACCAAAGAAAAGACTCTGTCGTAGAGTAACACAACTCCAACCCCTCCCCGTCCTGTTTCAGCCCTACCTCGCTTATACACAGCGGACCTCCCCGGTGTAGTACTATATCGCAATACGAAAAAGGGGGCCCGTTGCGTACATCCGTTTTATGCACGACGTATCAAAATGTGCATATACATTAGAATTGCGGTATCTGGAGTGTACGTTAAAAAAGATACACTGCGTGTTGTTTGTACAAGGGGGTGCCGCGGCGGAAATGGGACAGATACTGCGGCTTGTGTCGAGGATACTTCTGGTGGCGGGGGTGATACTGCTGTTTACGGCTGCGGTGCACCCGCAGTGGAAGGTCGACGGGGACGGGTGGGCGTCGCCGCGGCAGAACTGCGGGTGCCGCGACGTGACGAGCTCGTGCGAATACAAAGGCGGCGACTTTGGCGAGTTCTGGGACGGCGCGTACTGCGACGTGTACAACGGGGCGCGGTGGCTGTCGGTCGTAAACTCGGTGCTGATCGCGTGGGTGACGGCGGCGACGTTTGCGTACGGGATACAGAACCCGCGCTCGGCGTGGTTCATCTCGAATGTGTCCTTCCTGGCCGTTTTCATGGTTGCGGGGCTCGCGCAGATCCTGCTCATGATCAAGCTGCCCGCCAGCTCCAACGGCGGCGGCCTCACAGACCTGCTGTACGGGTTCCAGGTGGGCGTCGCGGGGTGGGTTGCGGGGACGATTGTGTTCATAGTGCTGGCGGTGCTGGCGGTGAATAAGGAGCTGTACGGGACAGTCAAGACGCACATCTTAGTCGCGATGGTGCAGACAGGGTTGCTCGTGGCGGCGGTGATGTTCACGGCGGGGTTTGCGCACTTCAAGTGGAAGACGATCCTGGTGCGCGAGGACCGCATCCTCATTGCGGACTTCGAGTCCATGATGGCCGACATGCACAGCAACATCGGCGTGGGCATCAACGACACGACGATCCTGGCCAACAACGCGCCGCTCATCCTGGAGCCGAACTGCTGTAAAGGGACAGAACCCAACACGGACTTCGAGCTCGGCCTGTGGTACTTCTGCCTCTGCAAGAACATCAAGAGCGAGTGCCGCTGGTCGAACGCCACGATCCTGTCGGGCGAGAACTGCGCCGTGCTCGAGACGTCGCAGGTCTTCCTCTGGCTCACAGCGTGGTCGGCGGTCCTCGGCGTCCTCTGGATAGCGTACGACGAGAACGGCGGGATAACTGCTCCGTGCATTCAAATGATTTTGGTTCCCGTCTATGGCATGATCACGACGATCTCATACGCGATGCTGTACGACGGCGACGGGATGCACGGGGCAGGCCTAATCATGTACATCGTCGGGTTCGTCTCGGTGACATGGGGTCTATTTATCCATTGCATACCAAGATTCATCGGCACAAGCAAGAAAGGATACGCACCTGTGTAGTTATGATGTATTTCAAAAAAAACGCGTGTATTCATACAATAAAAGAGTGCATGAACATACTTTCATTTTTCTGCCGGCTCCTCGACCGTGGGATCCAGAACCTCGCCGGTCCCCACCGCGGGGCTCGTGTCGCCAGCTGTTTTCAGCGGCTGGATCGGGTGCGCTGCAAGGCCGCTCGATGTGAGCGAGACGTACAGCAGCCACAGCGGCATGATGAGCCACCACCAGAAGAACTTCCACGTCGCCAGCGTGCCCGCCAGCACGAGCACGACGAAGCTCACGGCGAACGCCGCACACGCCGTTGCAGCCGCGCCCGTGTGGTGGCGTGTCGTGTGTACAAGGTAGAAGAATGCTTTCAGGAGCACGTGTGTCAGCATCACTAGCACGTTCACCACGTCGTACTCGGGGTCGATGTCCGCCTTGGCCTCCATCCAGAACCACCATCCGGTCGTCGACACGGCGTACGCGAAGAACCACCCGATCTCCATCACGTACCCCGGCGGGATGCGGAACGGCCACCCTTTCGCATTCGTCTCGATGCGCTGGCCCCGGTAGTAGTCGCGCCGGTACAAGTCCACGGCGGCAAACCCGATCGGCTGCCAGTACGCGAACGTGAACAGCCCGATGATCAGGATCCACCCTATCTTCCCAATGGCCTTCATGTCTGGAAAAAAAAACCAACCCCTCCTCCCTATTGTCATAGGCACAAAAGAGGCCCGCGCGGTGCATATCTTATACGCGCGAAAAGGTGCTCGTGCGAGGGGGCGGCGAGCGAGAACATGGGTTTATTGATTTGTGACGGAGAGAGAAAGAGAGAGAGAGACAGGTAAAAAAACAATATGGCGCAGACGTTCAATATGTGACGCGGATTTCGTACTGGACGACGCCATGCATGAACTGGACGACCTTCCAGTCGACGGTCTTGACCTTGGGCGCCATGGACGACGCGACAAAGGCGTCTATCTTCTCGCGCATGATTTCGGCAGAGTCGGCGGCCGCCCTGGCGTTCATGAAGACGGTGCACGCGCGGAACTGCAGCAGCTGCATGTCGGCGTCGGCGTCGGCGCGGGGGTCCCTTTGGGCGGCGTGCTGGGCCCCGCGCCCGACGTGCACGCTGTGCAGCGGGAAGGAGCGGAACTTGACGGCCTTGTCCTCCGGGAGCGGTATGTCCGTGCCGTCGAACACGGGCGCGGGCGGGAAGTAGCGGGCCAGGTACACGTACTCGGAGACGTCCATGTCGGCGGTGGGCCCGCCCCTGAACTTGTACAGGTCGGTGCGGTTGGCGAGCACCGCGGAGAAGTGCGGGAAGTTGTGCGAGCGCGGCGGGCTCGGCGTGTCGGTGTGGAACAGGAGCAGCTTGTCGCCGCCGCCGAGGTCGCTCCCGCAGACGCTCACGCAGTGCCCGAAGAAGGGGTGCTCCTCGGCGGCCTTGTACGGGCGCACGCCGACGCCGAGGTCGCCCACCGTGGGCGCGTCGAAGGGGCTGTCCCGCGTGAAGAACCGGCGGATCGCGGTGTACTTCTCCACGCTGTCGAAGATGGGGTCCGGGGCGTCGCCGCCGGGGAACGCGCTGTGGATGCTCATGAGCCACCCGGCGTACACGCCCGTGCCCTCCAGGATGCGCGGCTTCTCGATGGCGCGCACGGCGTCGGGCACGCCGGAAGCCCTGTCCGGGAACACAAACCAGGCCGGCATGAGGATGCACGTGCTGTGCAGCGCCGGGGCCGCCGCCGCGCTGCCAACGCCGCCCGCGCCGCCGAGCGAGCTGGCCGCCGTGGTCATGACCATCTGCAGCGGCAGCATGCGCGCGAGCACGGCCTGCACGAGCCGGAGGGGCTTCCAGCCGGACCTGGGCAGGCGCCGCAGATTCTGCACGGCGAGGTACAGCGGCGTGGAGTCGTCCTCGCAGTCGCCCGCCATGGCGATCGTGATGTTCTCCATGATCTCGACGTCGCGCCCCTGCAGCTTGTCGAGCTTGTACATGCACGCGTTCACGAACGTCAGCGCCATCGTGACGACCCACCAGAAGCGCTCGTGCGCAAACACGCGGTACTTGTGGTCTGCAGAGTACGCCACGGCGTGGATGCGCGCGAACTCCTGCTCCGAGATGTTGTCGCGCCACAGCTGGTGCCGCAGCAGCGCCTCGTAGAACCCGATCGTGTGCGCGGGCGGGTCCACCTCGAGCCCGATGTGGCGGAACGTAGGCGTGCCCGGCCACAGCAGGTACATGAACACGTGGTACTGCGGGCTGTCGTGCGCACCCGAGTACACCTTCATCGCCTGCAGGATGGCGCGGTTGAGGTCCTTCTCGTACTGCGTGCTGGCGACAAGCTGGAACGGCTTCTTCGACCCGACAGACTCCCGGCCCGCCGTGGCGCCAAAGCCCGCGCCCGTCATCCCCATGGCCGGCGCTCCGGGCAGGCCGAGCACCATAGTGTCGACGACGCCCGTGGCGAAGTACTTCATCTGCTGGTCCGTGAGGAACGTCTTTGTGTCGATCGTAAAGTCGGAGTCCAGCGGGCCCTCCCAGAGCGTGAGGGACAGGTGCTTGCCCGCCGCGACCGCGCGCGCGACCTTGCTGAGCGGCGCAAACGCGATGCCGCGGCGGCGGATCAGGGGCACGGCGTCGTCGGCGTCCTGCTGGTGCACGTACATGGCGAACGCGACAATGGCGCTGTCGTACACGCCCTTCGCGATAGGATCCGAGCCGCGCCTGAGCTTCAGCTGGATGGTGACCTCGGGTGCGCCCGTGTCCAGGGGCGGCGTCACGACCGCGCCGGAGGTCCGCATGCGCGCCGCAAACTCGGCCGCGAGCGACCCGTCCTGCAGGACAACCACGTCCTGCGCGCACCTCCCGAGGTCGTGGCTCAGCCACACCAGCAGCTGCGGGCGGCTCTGGTTGCGGTTCAGGTTCAGCTTCCTCGCGCGGATCTTGATGTTGAGCGGCGACCGCACTGCCACGTACTGCGCGGACTTGTGTATACCCCCCTGCGTGCTCCCCTGCGCGACATGCTCGAACGCCGCCGCGACGTACGTCCCTATCTCAAACCGGATCTTCCCGTCAGCCGCGCTGATGCCATCCCGCAGCACGATGTTGGCGGCCGCGCGCAGCAGGGACACGCCAAAGACGACGCTGTCAAAGTTGCCCCCGAACTCGCGCCACAGCGCCAGGAGTTCTTTGGCGCGGTGCTCTATGTTTTGCGGGCGCGTCCGCGTCCCGTCGTCGTGCCAGGGCAGCGGCATCCCGCCGTAGTGGAATCCACCGGCTTTGGCCTCGGCTCTTGCGACAGCATCGTACGTATCAGCGGGGTTTGTCGACAGCATGTCGCCCAGCAAATCAGCGTACAGCATGTCGTCCTGCCTCTGCGCGATCCTGTCCGACGCCTCGAGCATGGCCGCCGGCGCGTACGCGAAGCCGACGATGGTCACGCGGACCACGTTGAAGATGTGGAAGAGCACGACGACGCTATACTTCGTAAACATGCGCATGGCGCGGGCGGGCTCCAGCGGATCGGCCTCGTCGTAGTACAGCTTGTCGCAGAGGCCCGGCACCGTCGTCGTTTTTATCGGCAGAGACCCGACCCGCGCGCCGTCTCTCCCGGGGGCGCTGCAGTACCGCAGGAGGGTTCCATACAGTTCCTTCACGTCGTCCAGCTCGAAGATCTGGAAGAAGTGGTAGAGCGCATAACGCGCGACCTCGAGGTGCGAGAACAGCGCCGCCGAGTGCATCCATATCTTACCGGCAGCGCTGTCCCGATCCGCGAGGTCATTCTGCGGATCCGCCAACGGGTTGTAATCCGCGTCGATCCACGGGAAGGCGTGCATGGTTTTGGCGGGGACCTGCACCTGCCTGCTTTCGGGGTACATGCGCTCCCGCGCGAGGTCGATGTCGTAGGCCTCGATGTCCTCGCCGGAAGCAACCGAGCTGATCACGTGCACGGCGTACTGCTCAAACGGGCGCGACAGGGCGATGTCGTGGAGGATCTCGGGCCCGGGCCGCGGGAACAGCTCGTCCACCTGCTCGGGCTCAATGGCGACGGCGACGTAGTCCCATATGAGGAGGCGCACGAGCAGCGTGTAGTACGCGCGCGCGGCCTCGATCTCGCTGTCGTCCCACTCGCGCCCCTGCTCGTCGCCCGAATCGACAGCCTTCTCCCACAACGGCATCAGGCCCTCGTACGGCTTGTGCTGCTCCGTCAGCGCGAGCAGGTTCTTCACTACACCATCCAGCAGAAACGACATGCTTTTTTTTGCGTGTCGACTAAAAGAAACACATATGCACGTGCGCCCCACGAACACCGTCTGTTTTCTTTGCGCATATGCCTGTTTTGGCGCGCGGACCGGTTACATATACCGACGAATGTACGAATCACCTAGGGTGCGCGATGACAAACTACGCGGAAAAGGTGGATGATCTGTACGAGCAGATCGAGCGCGAGATACAGCAGGAGGAGTCCAAGGCCAAGGCCGAGGGACACGACGACCCCGCGGCGAAGTTCTACATCGAGCCGGCCTCGGACGCGCCGTCCAAAGTAGCCGCGGGCGGCGATGCCAAAATCGAGTACCCTTTCGGGATCAAGGTGACGAGCAGCACGCTGCACCTGAAGGACAACGCCAAAGTGTTCACGATGACGACGCTGGACATGTGGGAGCTCGTCCCGCCGGGCGACCGCAAGGAGTACAGGCGCATCAAGGTGGTGGGCGACCTCGCGCGCATGATGACGGGCCAGGTGCTCATCCCATGGCGGCAGCGGCAGCGGCGGCGGCTCAACGACTGGCTGGTCGAGCTGCAGCTCAGCGGGGGCTACTCGTGCCACGTGGCGACGAACTCCTACGAGACGAATTTCGGGCACGACATCGTGGCGATCACGCTCCTCGTGCGCCGCCTGAGCGCCAAGGAGGAAATCACCGGCAAGGACGAGATGAAGGCCATCGCCGGCACGATTGTGTGCCTCATGAACGACCCCGTCAAGGACCTCTCCGACGAGGACAAGTTCCTGCTCGAATTCATCGAGGCCGCGAACGCAAACGCCGACGACGCCGAGAGGCCGCAGAGCGCCGACAAGAGGGCCGAGCCCCCGCCGCACTCCGACGCCCTCATACCGCGCGCGCCAAACGCAACAGAGTCGCTCGACCGTGACGGCGTATTCGTGAACTTCTTCCTCGAGGTCAAGCCAATCAGCTACGAGGTCGAGGCACGGTCCCTCGGCGATATCAAGTAACGGTCACCTATAAAAGAAAAGAGTGGAGGGGGGATCTCTCGGCGCAGGGGGGCCATTCGTGGGTTCAATTCGTGTATATAAAGAGAAGCACACTGCATCGTTTGGAGTCGCTCTTTGATCTCTTCTCCTAAACCTGCCCCCCTTTTTTTTGCGTGTGTATCTGTGAGTGTATTACCTTTTCCTGGATTATTACTGTAAAACAGATAGAGAGAGAGAGATAGATAGAGAGAGCCATGGGAAAAAACGGGGTCGTGGCACAACGCGTGTCTGGGCCCAGCATGACGCGCGAGGAGCTCATGCGGCGCGTGAAGAAGATAACGTCCAAGGGCGGCGACGTGGTTGCGGTTCTGGATCTCGCGGGGTATGCGGCAATCCCGAGCCAGTGTCCGCGCGAGACGATAGAGAAGGTCGCGTCGACGACGGTGGTGAATGCAAGCTCCATCGAGAAGGAGCTTGCGGAGGCCAGAGCGGGCGGCAAGGCCAGCGTGAGCCTCGTTCTCGTGCACCAGGACCCGACGTCGGGCGAGGCCTACGTGATAAAAGCCGGGTACGTCGCGTATGCGGACACGCCGGTGTGTTTCCGGATATCGTCGCTGCCGCAGAAACAGGAGCCCGCGCCGGGGTCCGGGTCAGACACGCCGGTGCAAATCCCGATCCCGCGGAGCCTCCCGCACCGCACGAAGCTCGACATGAAGACGGAGCGCGCGGGCCAGCACCAGTTCAGCCGGCTCGCGAAGATGATCTACGTGCTGTCGGACTTGCTGAATCCGCACAGCGGGATCCTCCCGAGCGGCGATGACTGGTGGGAGTGGGCGCGGGCAGACCTCGGGGACGTCAGCAGCGACGAGGACGAGTTCGTGCTGTACCTCTTGCTCCTGGGCACGTGCCGCGACCAGAACCGCCGCGACTTTGTCAAGGCGATGTTTGGCGACATGCTGCAGCGGTGTGCGGACGCCGACCCCACGTTCCTGCCGCGGCTCAAGCGGCGATTCCCCGCGTACGGCCTGTGCCTGAACGCCGCCATGCTCCGCGGGATGGTCAGCCAGGAGATCGACGCGGTCGCCGAGATGTACCGCGCGGAGTTCTTCACGCCGCAGTCGCCGTTCGCATACTCGTTGCCGAAATTTGTCACCAATTGCATCAACATCATCCACAGTATATATGTAGTGCCCGAGGAGTAAACGCACGTAGCAGAGAAGACGGCTCCCCCTCTCCCCCTCGTCTTTTGACAGCAGAAATGAACCTCATCCATATGCTCATGACGGGCTTTGTGGTCCTCCTAAGTTACTACATGAACAAGGCGACTGTGCGCTGCTGCTACGAGCGGCGCGGGTACATGGACGACCTGCGCCGCGTAAACCGCCTGCTGTATCTTATGCCGACAATATGCACGGCTGCCAGCATGATCGGGCTCACCATCGTGTTTGCCGCGTCGACGAAAAAGCCTGCGGCGTGCGGCGTGCGCGTCTTCCTCCTGCTGACGCCGCTGTGTGCCTGGGTCGTTGCCACGTTTGTAAAGACAAGCAACATCCCGCCCGGGCTCACCGACAGACACGTCCAGGATATCAGCGAGGTGTGTACACGCCGGCGGCCGCGGCGGTACAAAGTGAAGGACAAGCAGCGTGCCGGGCAGGCGCCCCCGGAAGACACAGAAGAGGGACAGCAGCCTGCGCCGAAGGGGACCACAGGAGCCGCTGGAACCCCTGGAACCACTGGACCCACTGGATCCACTGGAACCGTGGCACGCCACCCGTTTGCCGATCCCGTGCAAGAGGAGGCGCCCGTGTCGCGGCCGCGCGGGCGCAAGCACGACGTGGAGATGGCCGATCTCGGGATGCGGCGGGACTCGCAGGACTCACAGAACTCGCGGTATTCGCACGGTATACAGATGGAAGCGGGTGCCGACTCGGATGTCGGGTCTGGCGGCGCGCTGCACGTGGAGACGAGCGAGGAGGTGCGGGGCTACGCGCGCGCCGCAGTGACACTCTTCCTGTGCCTCGGCACCATGTTTGTGTACGCCATGGCGTCGAGCGGGATTGGGAGCGACGCGGCGTTTGCCATCGGCAAGTGCGACATCGGGCAGCTGCAGGTGCTGCACATCGTGAGCATGGCCATCTTCTTCACGATCGTGTCGTTCGCCGCGGTGATACGGGCATTCTCCATCCCGGCGCTGTCGTACACCGTGCGGATGTGCCAGAGGTCGTCCTTCCTGTGCCTTGCAGTGAGCATCCTCACACTCGTCTGGTTTTCGTGGCGGTCCATGTTCACCGACACCGGCGGCGAGTTCCTCATCACCGTGAGCATCATCCTGGCGATGGTCGAGCAGATTACCTGGGGCGCACCGTACATGGTCGCGCTGTCGGGAAGTGCGAGCGCCGTCGCAGACAAGGGCCGCCCGCAGGTGTACCAGGACCAGGACGAGGGGCCCGAGCAGGCAGGCAACCAGTACGCATGGCCCACGCCCAGGAGGCGCGACAGCTCGCTAATCGACGTGGATGCGTGGTCGGTCCCACACGGCACGCCCTCCCCCGGGCCAAGCAGTTTCGGCCTCCGCATGGGACTGCCAGAGCTGCACCCCTCGGTGCTCGACCTCGGCGAGCCAGCGTCGCCCGTTGCGAAGACACGCGAGGCCGACAAGAAGATCGAGAAGGCCAGGATCGCCGAGATTCTTGCAGGGGACGACGATGACGACGACGAGGACGAGGACGCGGACGAGGACGACGACAATTGGGATGACGACGGCGAGGGCAACGACATCGACGTGTGGTTCACCGGCTCTAGAACCCCGCAGCCTATGAAACGGCTCCCGTCCGGCGCCCCGGAGAAGCCCAAGCGGCCGCCCCCCGTGCGCGCGGCGGTCCAGGAAGAAGCACCGGAAGCGCGCCCGCGGATCGCCCGGCCAGACGTGTCGGCGCTCATGGAGAACGCGCCGGCGCTGGTGTACCTGCACGAGTTCATGGCCGAGAAGGGGTGCGAGGACCTGCTCGAGTACCTCGTCAACTCCGAGATCGACTTTGCGCACATGAACAAACCGAGGATCACGGTCGTCGAGTGGCTGTTCAGGACCTTCATTGTCGAGGATGCACCCAAGAACTTGCACGTGTCGTCCGATGCGCGGCGGGAGAGTCTCGGTCGCCTGGAGAAGCTCCGGCACGATGTCGGTACCAAAAACGTCGGCGTGGTAAACCTGAGCGACGCGCCCTTCGAGCCGGCGTCGCGCGAGGTGCGTGCCTTTGTAAACACACAGATCATGCCTGCGTTCCTGCAGAGTGACAAGTACAGGCGCTATCTCTCCGGCGCCGTGATTCCCGCGGAGGTGCAGGAGCGCGTCGCGCGGCCGTCGTGGTACAGCTCCATTGCACAGCCGACGGCGTCGATGCGTCTCATCGTGTCGCCGGACGGGGACGGGGATGCAGACGGGGACGGAGACGGTAACGATTATCCAGATTTATCAAGTATACAATAATATACGGACCCCCGGGGGGATATTCTTTTCGTGTAAAAGCCAATAAAAAAAGGACACATGTTTGAATCTCAGTACGACGACGCCAACGACGACAGCGGCTACGAGCGCGAGGCGTGGTTTGTCGGGCCGCGCGCGAATGACCGGAATGTACGCGAGCACGCCAGGCGCCAGGCCATCAACCCTCAGCATCTGCAGCTGAAAAGCCTCTCCGGCAAACTCCCCGATTATGTGCAGCTCGTGCCCGGGGTGGTCACGGAGACAGGCGGCGCTGTGTACCGGAACTACAAAGTGGTGGACACCGCGGAGGGCCAGACCTTCGTGGCATGGCTGCCGTCCGCCTACAAGGACTACAGGCTGGCGGCAGGGGTGCCCGGGCAGGACGGCCCCGAAGAGGTCCTCCTGCAAACACCAGGGAGCGTCGCCTCGGCGGCACTGGATGCCCAGTACAGGCAGGGTCCACGGGGCTCCTCCGCGCGGGGCGAGCCCATATGGGCAACAGTGACGACCATCCGCACAAACGAGAAATTCACCGTGGCAGAGGTTCGTCTGGATATGTGAGTGAGGGGGGGGGGGGGGGGGGGGCGGAGAAGGGGGCAAAAATATACCGTTGGCAAAAAACACACGTAAGGATGCGCGCCGAAACTACGGCGTGACCAGCGCACAACGAAGAAAAGATTGGTGTCTGCAGATCCGGCAGCGACAATGTATTACAAAAGGGATACTTACCCGGGCATGACGTACCGCAACGTGTCACAGGAGGACGACGAGTGCGAGAGCGGGATGGCGTCCGAGGGGCGCGTGAACCTGTACGCCACGACCATCAGCGGCCAGACCCTGCCCGGTGCGCCGCTTTCGTTCATTCTCACGACACGGCGCTCGTTTGGCGCGCTGTATTTGATAATGGGTCTTGTGAGTTTCGTCACGTTCTTCACCGGCGACGACACGTGCACGCAGCTCTCGCGGCAGGTGACTGCCCCCCACGAAACGGTGGGCAGGGCCGACATGCTTGCCGTGTCGAAGAAGTCCATCGAGATATGCCCGCTGCTTGCAAACTCGGCGACAATGGTGCTTGTCGGGGTTGCTCTCATCGTCACCACGCTTGTAGATTATTTCAAGGAAATCATAGTGGACAGTTTGAACAAACACAACAACCCGATCCTGTGGGCGCAGCTGACATTCCAAGGGGCCATGATTGTGATGATTGTGTTCCCGCTCGCAGGCATCGTGAACGTGTACGAGCTGCTGTTTGCGACGGTGCTTTCGGGGACGGAGTTCTCGATCGTGTGGATGTCCGGGGAGGTGAACTCGGCGTACTTTTGCAAGCGCGATTTCCTCAAGATGGACAGCATGTACGGCTCCGAGTTCCCGAAGGCAGACAAGGAGCAGTCCATGTACGGGCCGTACTTCCGCACCAGAATCATCTTGTGGCAGCGCCCCATATTCACTGCGCTTGCAGTACACGCCATCATATGGATCATCGGGCTGATCCACCTCGTGCAGTCCGAGATGATGAAGGACGCAAAGACAGAGGCGGGGTTTGTGATTCTCTTCATCTTCGTGTTTGTGCTCTTTACATTTCTCCCCGTCTCCATCGTGCTGTACATCTACGACGTGCAGTGGTTCTGCCAGTACCGCAACATCAACGTGTTTGTCGATGCAGTGCTGTTCCTCGTCCATGCCATCATCTTTATCACATTCTTAACGACATGATAACGTATTCGCTATACAGTATCAAGGAAAAACATAAAAAAACATGCTGCCGTCTTTATTGTCTATCTTTGCTTCTGCTTGGGCTCATTCAAGAACAGCGCGCCGACGTAATTGTAATCGTTCGAGCAAAAGTCCTGGTGGAACAGCATGGGGACAGGGGGCTTGAACGTGCGCTGCAGAAAGTGGAGGGAATAGTGGCTGAGGATCCAGTCGTACAACTTTACGGCTGCCTTCTCGCCCTCCGTGGCACCGGGAGCCCTGTTCAGAGTCGTGTTGAAATCGTGGGGCTTGTCGATTTTCTCCTTCCATTCCGGCGGAATCAGCGCATCCGGGACTTGGCGCAGGTCGACCATGCACGCCCCCAAAGAATGCCCCGGCAAAAGACAGTGGTCAACGGGGTGCGGCATCTTCACGGCCATAATGCGCATATCTTCGCCCTTGTACGGGAAATCCCACGGACCCTCTCTCCGCGGATCGTATTCCTTTAGCACCATGCGGTCCATCTTCTTTTCGTGCAGGCGGCGACTGTTTTCTCTTCTGACGGAGTACACACAAAAAACGAAAGTATGGCGCGGCCGTTGTCGGTAAACAAGGAAAAAGAAAGCAGCATCTTATCTCCGCGGGTTGCTCTTGTAAAAATCGCGAGTGCTCGGATCCCTTTTTTTATACGGAGTGGAGACACCGAAAAAAAAACACATACGACCTGGGGCTATCCAATCAAAATCGGGGGGTCGTACGTTTGATGACGCACCATTTCCAAACAAGGTATCCTTTTCCGCAAGGGAGGTGTATATGGGAGTTCCGATAGACAAGTTGTTGTATTTGCATTTGCATTTGTGTCACCTTCCGTGTTTGTATTTTTTTCTTGAACCTCGATGCAGACAGTCTCCGTGGGGTACCATAGAGCGTGTAGTTTGGCAGTGCAGTGGGAGTGGACGAGGGGGGGGGTGGCCCCGCATGGAGAAAGCAAGATGAGTCGGGCACCGCGCGACGCCGGAAATTCAGAGCAGCGGCTGCAGTGCGAGGAGGTGATTGACGGAGGAATCAGGTCCATCGTTCTCGACTACATACTCAACAAGGACGCGCTTGCTGCGGAGACGGAAGAAAAATGGGTGACGGACATGATGGAGAAGGGGTGCGCTAACACGCACGGGCGGCGCGTGCACTCCACGTGCATCAGCACAAACAAAGCGTTTGCACGCACCGCGCAGAAACTGTACGATGCACGGTTTTCCCTGCCGGACGACTGCCAGAAGTACGCTGCGTGCCGCATGCTGACATACCACACGCTGATCAAGTGTTTCCACAACGTCGACGGCCTGCACGCCTACACGGAGGCTGTCGAATCGGAAGACATGTTCTACAACGAGCTGACGTACCTGATCGCGCTGTTCTTTGACGACAACGTGGGCGACTTTGCGGCGGAGATGGCCGAGGACAGTGTGTTTGTGGGGGTGATTGATATGTACACGAAGATGCGCTCGAGCCGCTTCCACGCGTTCATGGAGGCCGAAGCCGAGGCCGCGGCTCAGGCGCGCAAGAGGAAAGCCGCAGGCGTGCGCAGCGGGTCCGACGACGACATTGTGACGGAACTGACGGGGTACTCGATGCCGAGCATACTGCAGCCGGGCCGGGACTCGCACGGGTCGAACAGGCCGAATGGGGCGAACGGACTGAACGGGCTGAACGGACTGAACGGGCTGAACGGGCTGAACGGGCCGGGCAGGCCTGCGTCCCCGCTGTCGTCCGACACGTCCGATGAGATGTACCTGCCCGCGACGGGTCTTGACGACAACTTCTACACGTACTACAACGAGCACATACGGAGACACGTGCGGTCGCAGCTCCATAGAATGCTCAAGTCGCCGTACACAGACGCACACGACAACCTGCGGCGCATGGTGCTGTATGTGCCGTTCGTGCTGCACGCGCGGCCCGAGCGCATCTACCGCATCATCCGGATCTACGAGAGCCTCTCCGAGGGCGCGCCGCAGTTCTCGCACGACACCGCCATCGGGCTGTGCCTCTACTTCCAGTTCATGACCGCGACGCACCTGCGGCTGTGCTACGAGTACGTCAAGGACGCAATCAACGAGTTCAAGGCCTCCGGCGTCGCGATCCTGGTGTGATGATCAATATCTCCGCAGCACAAATATAACGTCGTGAATGGGGAACAGAAAGCCACCCCCGTGCTCGTCCTTTTATTGTACATAGACTTTCTCTCCGTTTTATCTTTCCCTGCTTACATAAACACAATAAAGCTTAGAAACAACATGATTAGAATAACACCGGCCGCCGGGCGTGTCGCCACAGCCGCGCTGGGTCGATCCGGCGCAACGGCCGTTGCCTGGTCCTCGTTGACGATGAGGACAGGCTCTGTCGACGACGGCGCGGGCACCGGTTCGTCGCGCCCGAAGTCCTGGACACGCCGCGCCTGCGCCACGTACGCGTGCTGCTCGAACCACGGGTACTCCTTGTTGAGCCACCCGACCATGTTCTGCTTGACGCGGAAGTACCCGCCGTCGGCCCAGGTCGACCCCCACGAATTCTTGATGATCCAGTAGGGCTCCGCGACGTTGTCGTTCCACCCGACGGCGACCACTAGATGCGCGCCGCTGCCGCACCGCCCGGACCCGCCCGCGCTGCTGCCGATGTTGGGCGTGGTGTACACGGCCGTCCTCCGCGCACCGGTGTCCACCACGTCGCATAGGTCGCTGGGAATCTGGAAGCCGATGGGGACGGGCCCGTTCGTGAATATCTCACGCTTGATGGTCTCGACGCCGCGCAGGTTCGTGTGCGTGTTCCCGCTCGTCGTGAACTTCGAGAACGACGCACCCGGGTTGGTCGTGTCGCAGATGCTCCGGCAGCTGATCTCGCGCGACTTGCCCGCGTTCTTGTACGGGAAGCACTGCGAGTCGATGGCGCCGACGGAGCTCGTGAACGTGAACGACGTGTACGGGCTATCCGGGATGCACCCGTTCTTGTCGGCGTCACCCGAGCACGACGTGATGTGCTGCACAGACACCATGCCGTACCTGCTGGTCAGCCCCTTGATGCACGCGCGCGACCCCAGCGCGTCGCCCGTGGACACCGCCCAGCACGAGTTGCACGACCCCTGGTTGATGACGGGGCCCATGCACCCGGGCGAGGTTTCGCGCCAGTCGAACTGCTTGGGCAGCGGCGCCGCTCCAAAGACGAATGTGGGCTCGGTCTGCACGTCCGAGATCATGGTGATGGACCCCGCGGGGATGATGAAGCCTGTGCCAAAACCCTGCTGTTTGGCCAGCTCCTCGGCCGCCCGCGCAGCCGCACGCATCCCGATGTCCTCGCCGTCGATAATCACGCCCTTTACGGCAAACGTGTCCTCCAGGATGGACGTGTCGGTCTGCGCGAGCGAATTCTGGCCGCGCACGATCGTCCCGATGATCTCGGCGACATCCAGCTCGCGCACAAACGCCGCGCCCAGCCTCGCCTCGTACCCGAGCGTCGTCGTGAAGTCCAGCACGCTGATGACGTCCGGCGCGTGCGTCTGCTCGGTGACGTTCACGTTGATGTCCTCGTTCGCGCCCGGCGTGGCCGTGATGTCGGTGACGCCGTAGAGGATGTTGGCCTCAAATTCGCGGAAACTCGAATACGCCGACGGGTCCTGCGCCCACCGCCCGAGGATTAAGATCGGCGTCTCGTCCGGCAGGAAGAACCCGACCTCGTCGTCCGTCACCTGCTCGAACACAGTCGCGAAGTTCTCGCTGATGTCGGGGTCCGGGAAGTTCTCCTGCGGGAACCCCTTGAAGAGCGCGTCGAGGAAGAGCGCGACCGCGGGCGTGTCCAGGACGTCGCCGAAGGTGAACACCTTGTGCACGGCGAACTCGGCCGACAGCGTCAGGTTGGTGAGGATGCGCGAGGCCACGGGCGACACGGCGTTGTGCCCCGTGCGCTGCATCGCCCCCGGAAACGGGAACCCGAGCCACGGCTGCGTGCGGTTGTTGTAGTAGCCCACCTCGGCGGGCCCGACAAAGTACGGGTTGCAGAACGCCTTGGCGTTCTGCGTGACCTCGAACCCGCTCTCGTCGATGTTGTCGATGGCGGTGCGCAGGAACGTGAGCAGGATGGCCTCGAAGGTCTCCGCATTGGGCACGCCGAGCACGGGCCAGAAGATATTGAGTGGGTACGCCTTGAAGTAGATGAAGTCGGAAATCTCCTTGAGATTCACCGGGATCTGGGCGTTCTCGCGCACGAGCATGGCGGTTAGCCCCGCGTGCACGTAGCCATGGCACATGTCCGCCGGGCTGATCCCGCGCAGGGGCTCCGAGGGCGTCGGGAGCAGGTCGGCGCGGAACTCGGCCGCGCGGAGCCCGTAGAAGTCGCACCGCGCCACGACGGCGGTGCGCATCCGGCGGAACAGGCCCGCAAGGTTGGCGTTTGTCACGTCCGCCGGCTGCAGGTTGCGGATGTCGATCATGACATCCGATGTCTCCGGTGGGATGCACGCGGCGTCTATCTCCAGCATGGTTTTCGTAATCAGGTCTATGGCGGCGTCGTCGACGAACGCAGTCACCGGCGTCGACCCGAACGAGTCCTGCGTTTTATCTGTGACGGCATCGGGGTCCTTCTTCTTGTCGCCGAAGAGCACGATGAACTGGATGGTGACCAGCACAGACCCGATGACAAAGAGCGCAATGATTAGCATCTGCATGTTGTACCACCGCGTCTGGCGGTCGTCCTCGCGCGCCTTCTCGGCCTCGCGCGTCTGCCGATCCTCCCGCTCCTGGAACAGGAACAGCTGCTCCTCCTCGTCCAGCGTCACATCGCGCTGCGTCGGCAGCTCCCGCCGGCGTCTGGACCTCCTATCTGACATTATGAAACAAACCCTCCTGTGTCTCTCTCTCTCTCCTCTCTCTCCTCTCTCTCTCTCTCTCTCTCTCTCTCTCTCTCTGTCCCACAAGAGTCCCTTTTTTTTCTTACGTTTGGTGCTCGCGATGCCGTTGCTGCAGAGGCGAAGGAATCAACACAGGGGTGGATGCAATGTGTGGTTTAATACCGTTTTATGCAGATGTACGCACACTATTTGTGCGAAACTTGGAACAAACGCAGGAGCATGTTCATGTGGAATATGACCCCCAAAATGTACGCGAAGAGCGGCGATCTCTGGAAGGACTCGAATGCGGTGTCAACGACTTTCACAAAGCACGCCAGGTCCCTGTACTTGGCGAGCTCCTTGTGGCCCCGGCTTCCCGACGACCCAATCATGTCGGTCATGACGGACGCAATCACGCGCATGTCGTCCCACCACGCGCCGCCGGTGTCCGGGTGCGTCCTCCGCAGCAGGGCCTCGTGCACGACGCCGTTGTCCGTCTCGACGACCCCGCGGAGACACCCGGCGAGGTCCTCCCTGACCTGAGTGGACTGCACCCTGACGCCGTCGAGGATCGCGCAGGGCGGCTTCTGTCGCGACGTGGTGGAGTCGTGGGTGTGCTGGTAGATGTAGCGCAGGACGTCGAAGACGTGCGCCTCGCACCGCGTGACGAGCTCGTCGCGCACGACGTCGATCCGCAGCTGCTCGCCGGTGTACCCGTTGCCCTGCGTGATGTCCACCAGGACCGGTGTCAGGAACTCGAACCCCTGGGTGTTGCGCAGCTCCATGAGGTTTTCCAGGCGCGTCTCGATGCGCTCGTACTTCTCGACCCACGTGAGCACCGGGTGCCCCGAGCACAGCACGCGCGCGTAGAAGAAGTACTTCATGAAGAGCGGGTACTCGTCCGGGATGTGCGGGAACTTCTGGTAGGCGCTCTTGCGGCAGAGCGTCAGCTTGTTGGTGATGTCCCGGGTGTGCTCGCCCGGCAGCTCGGCGCAGGGCTCCGTAGTCTTCACGATCAGGTCGGTCATCACGAGCAGGCGCTTGTACGCGTCGCGGAAGGACGTGTCCACGGTGGTCGTGTACAGGTCCGTGGGGACGCGCTCTCCCCGGACGACGAACCGCGTGTACAGGTACTTGATGATGGACAGCAGCAGCGACACGTACTCGAGCGAGAAGTGGATGAGCCAGGTCTTCATGCCGCCGCCGTACGTCCAGGACACGAAGTAGCACTCGTCGGTCTCGAGCGCGAGCATGTGGAAGAAGCACTGCTGCACGTAGTACGGCTTGATCTTCGGGTATGGCTTCACGGAGTCCACGGGCCGCATGAAGTACTCGGCGAGCGGGTACGTCGCGTTTCCCTTCGGGATGAACGGCGTGCCCGTCTTGAACTCGCATCCGCGGCGCACCTGCTGGCCCGTCTCGTTGTCGACGCCGAACGCCAGGCCGTCGGGCGAGTCGCCCAGCTGCACCGGGAACGGGCCGATCGGCTTCTTGTCGTTGAACACGTCGTAGACGCCGCGGCCCCGGAGCATCGCGTCCGTGATGATGGTGAGCCCGCACTCCTGGTGCACCATGCCCGGGTTCTGCGCGAGGAAGCCGGCGAGGCAGTTGTCCTCGTGCCACTTGCCCCACTTGGCAAAGACGGCGCCCGGCTGGTCGAACGACTTGTTCGGGAGGTACCCATGCGTCTCGCGCAGGGCAAACAGGTCCCAGTCCTCGTTGAACCTGGTCTTCACGTGCATCGTCTTGGGGAGCCCCAGGTACTTGGCGGCCGACTCATCGTGCAGCCCGGCGTACTTGGCCACCGTGCTCCCCGTGACGCGGGGCTTCTTGCGCACCGCCAGCCACGTCGGGTGAGTCTGCGGGATCTCCTTGTAGCGCTCCGGCGGGATCTGCATGGGGTCCATGTCCTCGAGGTCCGGCGGCATCTCCATCCCGCGCATCCTGTCCCCGAAGGCGCCCTTCATCAGGTCCAGGTCCGCCGCGCGCCACGACGTGTTGGGGAACGTTATGCCCAGCAGCGCGTCGAGGTCCGACTTCTCCACATCGACGTCCATCAAATCCGAATCCGTCCCGAGATCCATCGTGTCGTTGGGCCGGGCTGGCCTCTTTCCTCTACTCATGAGACTCGGCTATTTTATTCTTCGCCGCGACTGTGCAAAAAAAAAGGCAACCAAAGATATGGTCCGCCCAGTGGAATTGGTATCTCTTAACGCAAAGTAAAGTTTTTTGTGTGTATATATCAACCGAAGGACCGCGTCTCCTGTTTATACACCAAAAGTCCACGGGGCCGGCACGGTGTGTAGGACGTATTCTTCGATAGGTATCTCCTCCGACTTCGACAAAGATATACATAAAGCCGACGATTTATCACGCCTTGTTAGGATCCAGAAGTTGTCTCGTCGTACTTTTTTGGAAGGGCGGAATAAAGGAGTGTTTGGGTATTCTTCATCCGTCCGTTCCCCTCCCTCCTCCTCCCCCTCTTTTTTTTTCGAGAGTGTAGGCCCCAAAACAAATGTCCCGGGTACACAATCAGCAGCAGCAGAAGCAGCAGCACGCAGAGGAAATGCGGACGAAGGCAACATCCCACGCGGCGCGGTGCGACCCGACAGATATCGTGCGCCTGAACAACGGCGTCGCAGCTGCGATCATGAACGACGAGAATTATACCGTCATCACGGACCCGAGCACGATGAACACAAACCAGTGGTTGGATATATTCCAGATGCACGCACAAAAGGGGTCCGAGGCTGTGCCTATCACCTTCCTGATCCACGACCATCGGCAGACCAAGTCTCCGTTTAGCACTCTCACTTACGCTCTGCGGCTGCTCATGCTGTCTGGATCGGTCTTCACCCTGGACGTGAACATTGTCAACCGCACCAGCTGGACGGCGATGCTGTGGATCGACATGGTGCGGTACATGTACTTGCCCGACCTCGCGTTCTACATGACGTTTGAAAACTACAAGGACCTGTGGGACCTCGGGCCCTTCGACGGGATACAGATCATGTACGACTCGTACAGGTCGGCAGTCAAGAAAGCGCAGGCGGATTACAGGACACGTAAGCAGCAATTCGACCGGATTGCGACATTTTCCGAGCAACGGAAAAATTAGACCAAAAAAACACGCCGTGACGCTCCCCCTTCCTTATTTTATCATCGACTAAAGAAAACTTTGGATGAACAACGGTCCTGTCTTGTTCGCGTGCTTGTATACAGAGAGTAGATAAGGGCTTCGGCAATACACGGTGTCAACCATTTTATCGTTTATGCTTCGCATCCTTTCATTTATTATGTTCGTAGTACAACCGCGCCAGATTTTCTTAGGTAAAGATAAGACAGAGACTCCATTTTTATACACAATAAATAGAGATAGGACCCACACGAAAAATGGGGGGTTTGACCTCGAAACGACAAAGGGAGCCTTTCATAATCCAGCCACATGGGTATAAGCCGAATAAAACATTGGATATTCTACTTCGCCATCCCGATAGGTTGTTCGACATGTACCAAACCGACATTCTAAACCCAGGGAGCGTTGGCGAGCTGATCAATTGGGACCGTAATTTGGATAACGAATGGGAATTTACCCTTAACGTATATGGGTTCTACATCTTCTCTCGTGTATTTCCGGGTGTTTACCCAGACACTTACGCGTCGTATCTTATGTCTCGTTCAGAATATGATTGCCCACGGATTGACGATGATACGTTTTCAGAAAAGAGCTTTGTAGTAGAGCATAACTTGCGTGCATGCTATAATGAGGAATATTCCATGTGGGCTATGTCATCGTTCTGTCCTATGCCGAATTTTCCATATTTTGCCGCCCCGAGTGCCCCGCCTCCCGACCCCGACCCCGAACACGAACACGAACACGAACAAGAACAAGAACAGAAAAAAGAGGAGCTCATCCCCGTCGACGACAATGCTGATAATGACGACAGTGCCTGTGTTATCTGTTGGAAATACCAGAAGACACACATCTTCTGGCCGTGTGCGCACAAGTGTGTCTGCGCCGAGTGTGCCGCCGAGGTGATCAAAGAAAAAATACCATGCCCCGTATGTCGCGGTGGAATCATTGGTTCTAAGAAAGTCCACGAATAAAGAAGCGATGCTTTTATTGGTACCAGTTACATACCGAAAAAACAGAGAGAGAGAGAGAGATATGTTCAAGAGAGAACCTTTGGGCTCTTCAGGAGCTCCCGGTGCATCTCCCGGCGATTCGCCGCCGTGTGCACCTGGATGTCCAGGTCTTTCAGGATGGCGAGCTGCGGCCGGTCGTCCGTCCACGAATGCATCTGATTCATGTGGATCGACGCCTCGATGAAGAGGGCGCGCGCCTCGGGGGTGAACCGGACAAGAGTGCCGACAATCAGAGGCCGGTACGTCGCCATGAACTTCGCAAACATGATGCCGAGACTCTGGCCAATCTGGCCCTCTTTCATGACGCGGAGCGTGTTCAGCGTGTCCATGAGCATATACGCCACAATCACGTGCTTGCACGCCAACTTGTACACGTCCACGAAAATTTTGGCGGTGTACCGCTTCAGGTCCTTCTCGCCGGGCATGGCCCACCCGTACGACGGGATGTACCCGACAAGCATCTCGTTGGTGGCGTCCTCGAGCTTCTTCATGTGCTCGTCGGTGCCAATCTCGTCCATCTTGCCGAGTACGTCCTTGTCGTCAAGCGCAAGCGGACTGCCTTTGTCGATGGCGTTGCTAATCTCGGCCACGGCTTTGGCGTCGAGTTTGCGAGGAATATGGATCATCCCGGTGCAGAGCACGGAGAAACGCGCGAGGTAGGTCGTGTACAGCAGGGTGAGCGGCGAGGCGGCACCGCGAAACGACCCCACGATCTTCTTCAGCGCGACGACAGTCACGTGGATCTTCGCTATGTCTTGTCTGGCCGAGACGAGCAGCCCCTCCATGTACCGCGAGAAGTCCGCCATGACATCGATGGCCTCCTTCTTTCGCCCGGCCTTCGTGGGAATCCTCGACGCCGTGCGCGCCCACAGTGTGAACGTCGAGAGCTCCAGTCCGAGGTAGACCAGCTCACGCAGAATGGCCGGGTCCTTCTCGCACAAGGACTCGTTCTTGTCGCTAACAGAGGCGAGCCCACGCGAGACTTCCTTCTCCTTTTCCATTTCGTCGGTCATCCTCCCCTTTTTTCCCACTCAGAATTTCCCTCCCCCTCCACTTGTTTACCTAGCAGGCGCCTTAACACGAGATTGTGAAAGGGAGGCCAAACTAATGATTCTATCTTTCTTTTGCCCCACCATAAAAGCAGCGGAAAGGAGGACGTGCCATCTGCCAACCAAAATCTCCCATACCAGCTGCCTTCTTATATACACCAAAAGCTCAGGGGGGCCCAGTACTATGTTTTCCCGCCGTCGGTCTCCGGCTCAAAACTGATGAAAACGGGGTCGTGCACAAGCTCGCGCACGTGCTTGCGGGGGTACTCGTGTGTCGCGTGCGCATGTTTGTCCTTGTCCCTTTTACGGAAAACCCAGCGCAGCTTGATCCACGCCACCCATCCGGCGACCCACCGCTCCAGCTCGGGGAGAAGCGGCGACAGGCTCGCGAGCGCGACGACGTCCCACGCGACGGTAAACAGGAATAGCACCCACAAAAACGACTGCGCCACCAGGCTCCCCGGGATGGCGATGACAACGGCCCCCAGCGCCGAGATGTAGCACACGCCCTTCGCCACGCGCCGGAACGCGACAAACTCGGGGTCGGTCCCGCGCAGCTGGCGTGCCCTGCGGACGCTGAAGACGCCGACGACGAAGAGCAGCAAGGAGATCTGGAAGAACAGCTTGACCTCCACGTCGTTGATTGTGCACTCGCCGACCTTCTGCCTGACCCTGTAGTTCTGGGACCCGGCGACCATGAACACCAGGAAGTGCCACACGGCGAGCAGGCTGTAGCACTGGTACACCTTGTCGCCCGCCCCGTCGTATTCGGACGGCACGTCGCGGAACAGCTCCCACACGAACTCGGGCGCCGCGCGCACCACCTCGATGTCGCCGTCGTCGTCCTCGTCGCCGTCTGCGTCGCCTGTCCCGTTGATGCCGCCGACGGTGCTGAACGACGTCAGATCTATGATGGGCTCCTCGCGCAGGATCCGCAGCGTCGTCGACAGGCCTGTCGCGCGCGCGTTGTAGTGGAACCTGTACAGCTCGATGAGGAGCGCCGCACTCCACACGGTGCACGGCAGCGCCAGCGCCATCAGCAGCCCCGGGCACGCATTGCCTCCGAGCACGGTGTTCAGCTCCAGCACGAGGATGAGCAGGTGGAACAGCATGGACGCCGCGATGGGCGCGCGCCGCAGGGCCACTTCTGTCGGGTACGTGAGGTGCTTCAAGTCTGTGTTTGTGTGGCACCGGATTTCGGCAAAGCACACGGCCACGATGAGGAGGAGGCTCTGGGCGAACTGCACCAGCATGAGTATCACGGAGACCGTGGTGCCGGCTGTACTGACCATGGTTCGTGGGGGGGCGTGCGCACGCGCGTGTTTTTTCCTTCTCCTCCACTCAGAGCGTCTCTCATCCACAACAAATACAGAACGTCGTTTATTCGGAAACTCTCCTAACGCATACAAACAATGATGGAACAAAAAAATATGGTCACACTTAGGTGGAAAAAAGGAAAGACAAACAGATAGCATAGCCAAAGAAGAAGAAGAGCATAAAGAATGGAAGTGCACGGACAGCACAGATGCACGCCTAGTCAAGCTTTTCGGTGTCGTCGTCGCTATTCACCAGAGGTCTATACCCGGCCGCGCCTGCGCCGAATCGCACGGGCCTGCTGCTGAACGCGTTGATCATCATGTAGAACAGGGGGATGACTACCAAGGCAATCCAGATGGACCCGATGATAATGACAGTGCGCTCGGCGTGCTTGCCCGTCTTCTCGGGCGGAAACAGCGCCTTGAACACGCTGAGGTCGACGCCGTTAGAGTCCGAGGTGCACATGCCGGTGTCGATGTCGGCGAGGATGAACGAGTTGCCCGGGGCGATGTCCTCGTCGTTGTGTGTGATTTTGAACGTGAACCACCCGTACTTTTCCGCGCCGCACGCCTTGGCAGCCTGCACGTCGTCCTCGTCGAAGTGCACGAAGAAGACGGCGACCGGCCCGAAGTTCCCGCCGGGGAAGAGCGGTGCCACCACCTTGTCGACCGTGCACACCGGCAAAGAAGGGCCTCTCCGCGCAATGGGAACAAACTTTGGCGGGTCCCTCTCCAGGATCAGCGACAGCGTGATCTCCTCCTCGTTCTGGAACGACTCTGCGGCGCCGAGGATGAGCACCTCCAGCATCGTCAGCCCCCGCAGGCAGTCCGCGTGCCGCGTGCCGTTGATGTAGAGGTAATTTGTGGCAAGCGCCGGCCCGTCCTGCGGGAAGAACGGCAGCTCGAAGTCGACGATCTCCGTCATCACGTCGGCGATGGCGCACGGGGCGACCACGGTGGTGTTGTCGTACGTCACGGTGGTCGACGTGAGACAGTCGGGGTCTGCGAGGTTGATGGTGCAGGTGTCGCAGTCCTCGGGGTCGAAGGGCCCCACCGGAGTGCTCCCATTGGGGATGATGAGCAGCGGGAACATGACGGGCGGGCCCATGCCGCCGCCGCCCCCGCGTTTCCTGCGCCGCGCGGCGTCCGTAAACTGGAACGCGAACCCGCCGAGGTGCTGCCCGCGGCGCCTGCCCCCATCGAGCTCGGTCTCGTCGGCGGCGTCGAAGCGCACCGTGCCCGTGTCCTCGTCGAGCATGGTCACGTCCCCGTTGAGCGAGTACGTGGTGTACGCGTCGTCGAAGTCGCGCAGGTCGACCAGCCCGTACGTGATGTCGTCGCCGTCGGCGTCCGCGACATACTCGTCCAGGACAATGGTCACCGACCCCCCCATCTCGACGACCATCCCGCTCGGCTCCGTAAACACCGGGAGGTGGTTCGGCACCTGCGACTGGCTCTGGCTCTGGCTCTGCGACTGGCTCTGCGACTGGCTCTGCGACTGCGACGGGGTCTGCGACTGCGAGTTTGTGGGGGTGTCCGGCTGGGGCTCCGGGGTCTGCCCGCCAGGGTCGGGGACAGGCGTCTTCGTGGCTGTGGGGGACTGCGACTGCGACTGCGACTGCGACTGCGACTGCGACTGCGACTGGGTCTGCGCGTCGGTGGGTGCGACACACGTGGCCAAATCCACGGTGGTCGTCTGGCCGGCGACGTCAAAGGCGTGCTGCCCGCTCGCGCTGTCCCCCTGCGCGATCGCAAACGTGATGTCGACTGTGTAGTAGTCCGTGCCGCCCTCGGACAGGGTGCCGATGTCGACGGACTGCACGGCGGGGGCGGAGTGCTGCACGGCGGGCTCCTGCGACGCGGGTGTGACCATGGCAGGCAGCACGGCGGCCAGGTCGGCTTCCTGGAGGACGACACCGGCTGCGGCACCTGTGGTGGCGACAAAGTCCTGCCACGGCACGAGCGCGGATGCGGAGCTTGCGTCGGCGCTGTCGGTGATTGCGACCCAGATCTCGTACGCGTCGAGCGCCTGGGCCGCAGTGGCGAGCGCCGGGTAGTCCTCGCACGCGCCCGCGGGCATGTTTGTGAGCGTACCCGTTGTGCGCGTCTCGAACGACATGATGCCGCACGACCGGCAGTCGGGCCCGCTCGGGCCGACGGAGACGCCGCAGATGCAGATTTCTCCGGACAGCGAGCACCCCTGCTCGAGGTCGTTGTCGAGATCGTTCGAGGGGTACGTGGTGGTGATGGGGTACGTCGTGGACCCCGCCGTGAAGGACGTGATGGGCTTGGGATTCACGAGGTGCTGCATCACGTCGCCCTCCACGCTGAACGGGCGGTTCGAGACGACCACGAGGACCTTGCGGGCGCCGGCCCTGAACCCGACGGACTCCGAGTGCTTGGTGACCTGGAACATGGCCTCGAGCGACGACCGGGTCTGGCGCGGCTCGTCCCCGGAGCTGGCCCCGCCGGCGAGCGTGTCCGCGGCGGCCTGCAGCACGCCCGTGTCGCCCGTGAGGCTCTGCACATTCGCGTACACGTGGTAGTCCGCCCACCCGATCCCGCCGAGCGGCTTGTTGATGAACGAACCCACGCCGATCCGCACATCTGCATTGGCACCGAGCATGCTAGAAGCTATCGTGCCGAAAGGTGTTGTGCCAGAAGACGCAAACCCTTGCAGGGCTGTCTTCATCTCCTTGGACAGGTCGAACAGGAAGTACACGTCTGTCTCCTGCGTCACGTGCGACAGCGACTGCGCGATTCGGACAGTCAGCGTCTCCGGATCGCCGGGGGCAAGCACCACGTCCGCCGCCACTGGGCCGTACGTCGCTGTCCCTGCGTCTGTCACTGTCTGCGACGAGCTTGTGCATACTTCCTGCTCAGCAACTGCCAGTACCCCCACTGCGGCAATGCACAACGAGAGGTACACGAGGTTTGCTTTGAGCATTGTCATATACTTCACACGCCAATAGAACGTGTTCTTTGGACCGAAAAAAAATGGCTTCCTCCGCCTCCTCCTCCTCTTCACACTCACACCGAAACTAGCGCGCTGTCCCTGCAAAAAGGATCCAAACCTCACGGAGAAAAGGGAGAGTAGTGTGCAGGCTGCGCTAGTTCTTTTTTTCATACACACCGCGGGGCGAAACAGCTTGCGGATGCATACATCTGTTCCAAAACGCGTTTCCCCGGGAAATGGTCCACATGTGCGCAAAAAAGGGCCCTTCCTATTCCTCGCGGAGGGGGGGGGGGGGGGGGGGGGGGGGTGAAACATTGGTTCGACCGCGTATACACGGAACACCGTTTCTCCCCGTTTTTTCGGAACTCCGTTTTCTGCTCGGAATGGCACAGCACTCCCCGTGGGATCCCCTTTTCCGGAATACCCGCCGCAAAAACCGCAGTGTTTTTCTTTTGTGTCTACTTCAACGCCTCGTGGTAGTGCTTCACGTCTTCTTTTTGTTGCGGGAGAACAAGATGTTTGCACGACAGCACGTGTTTGCAGTGCACCGTGGGTTTTTCTCCTGTAATGATAAACATGTGCGGACCGCATGTGTAATACTGGAAGAAAAGGAGCCGAGATAGCGAGGGATGACCGGTGTAATGAGTGCAAGGCCACCAATCGGCGAGCAGTGGGTCAAGATCCACAACGAAGTCGCAGCGGCGCACTACCACGAGGCGCTCAGGATATGCCACAACGTGAAGGGTATGTGTCCCAAGATCGAGCGCTTTTTCGACATGCACGAGCAGGAGGACAAGAAGATGAACGTGGGCACGCCCGAGCTGTACCGGTGTGCGATAGACATTGCATGCGACCTGGCGCTGGACCTCGGGCCGGCGGGCATCGAGATCATGGAGAACAGGCTGGCGGAGATGGACGAGAAGCACCACTTTTCCTGCTACGAGAAGACGGGCGCGGCGCGGTGGCTTGTCCTGGGCGAGGCCAAGCAGAAAGAGCGGCCCGTGCGGCTGGACTCGCGGTACGCGTGGTGCACCGTCTTCGCGCACCTGTGGGTGGTGTCCGACAGCATTGCGGCGCGGTCCTACGAGAGCGACAGCGAGCGCACCCAGGCCGTCATCGACGCCACGTTCGTGTGCGCCGAGTTCACGGGCCACCACCAGAAGACCTTCTGCTACATCCTCCTGACTCTGAACATGCTCGTCGCGTTTCTGCCCGCGCCGCTCACGCACCTCCTGCGGCGGTTCATCGAAGAGCTGGACGGCCCGCGGTATAACGGGGTCTTTCCAGCGGAATTTATCCATCCGAGAGTATAGGTGCACGCGCGGTCGGGATATGCATCGGCGGCGGGAATCTAGACCAGGGGAAAAAACAGGAAGAGAGCAGGAGACGACAGGGAGGGGACACGGAAGATGCAGTCTGACACACCGGAGACGTATGCACCGCAATCGCTCAACCCGGAAGCCCAGAAGAGGCTGATGGCTTCGATGGCGCAGCTGGATCACAACCCAGACGAACAAACACAGAAAAAGCGTTCGAGCACCAGACGGCGGCCCGCGAAGAAGGCTGAACCCCGCGCGTTAGTTGGGGACGAGGACTACTACGAGGAGGAGGAGGAGGAGGAAGAAGACGATGTGGAGCACGTGAAGCGGGTTTCCAAGAAGCTGTTCAAGGGCATCTTCTGGCTATTCCTGTTCCTGCTGGGCGTAACGGGGTTTGCGGTTCTCACGGGCGTGTCGCACGAGCTCGTGAAGGCGTACCACAACGCGCTGTACAACCGCGAGGCCGCTTCCGCGACGCTGCGCAACGAGTGCTGCAGGTACTGGGACAACACGCTGCCGCCCGAGCGCGAGCTGGAAGTGGAGTCGGACTGCAAGCTCATGACCGACGGGATGTGCCGCGCCGCCAAAGTCACCATCGGCGAGTTCATGGTTGTGCAGGTCGTGCGGCAGCTGGCGTACGCGTACTCGCTGTGCAGCGAAGGCACGTGCTACCAAAGTATTATGAATATCACGTTCAGCGGCGGCGGGCTCCTATTCGGGACGTACAAGGCGCTGTCCACAGTCATGTGGTTCCTGAACCCCGGCAATATCTATCGTGGCGGGTGATTTGCATTTTGGATCCAATAAATGTAAGCTGTATTTTCATGACATAGCACTGGACCCTGATATTACGTTGTATAAGAGGGACAGCGACAAAGGGATGGTTGGTAGAGAGTACTTCTTTCCCTTTTTTTTTGCTGCTTTTGTAATCTCACGGCACAGGACAAGCAACATCTGTAGACCTTACAACAAAAAAAAATGGCTGATGTTCGTATCGTTCACCGACCCCTCATTACCCTGGACACCCTTGACGCCCTGGAAGGGGGGACACGGGCATGGCGCCCGGAAGAATCGTTTGCAGAGTACAACAGGCAGTATGCCAAGAATACCGATGAACAAATCGTGTGGTCGCGGACGCCCGGATACGGCAACTTCACGCAATCGCGCAGAGCACCACTCTCTGAAATGCCATTGACATTTTATTCCTCTGTGGACTTTCATGAACGAAACGCTATCAAAAGTGATGATATCCTCCTTTTTGTAAAGGTATCCCGTGCCGCCAAAGTAAAAATTCCAAGTACTGGTTGCATGATCGACAGTACGGGTGCCCAAGTCCTGGCAGGGTATACCACCCTCACGACGGTGTCACTAAATGGCAATGTCGTCGGTGATATAGGCGCCAAAGCTCTGGCTGGTAGTACGAGCATCACGACGTTATCGCTAAATAACAACATTGTGGACCACTGGGGGGTCGAAGCCCTGTCAAAAAATACCACCATCAAGTCGCTGTCGCTCAATCACAACAATTTGGGTAATTTCGAGGCCGAAACCCTGGCAACTAATACCACCATCGAGTCGTTGTATCTCAGAGGCAACCATATAGGCCCCGTGGGCGCTAAAGCCCTGGCGAAAAATACCATGCTCAAGCAGTTGAATATTGCTAGCAACAGTTTAGGCGACACCGGCGCCGAAGCCCTAGCAGAAAATACCAGCATTACAGAATTGAATATTGATTCGAACTACGTGAACGTCGCGGGCGTCGTAGCCCTGGCGAAGAATACCACTCTCAGAGTGCTGTGGCTCAGTTACAACAAAGCCAGGGATGCGGGAGCCAAAGCCCTTGCAGCCAATAAGACCCTAGTTGAGTTGCATATCAAAAACAACGAAGTGGGCGAAGCAGGCGCCGGAGCCCTGGCAGGGAATATCACGCTCACGCTGTTATCGCTGGGCAGCAACCACATAGGCTCCGCGGGTGCTGAAGCCCTGGCTAAGAGTACCACCCTCAAGACATTGTGGCTTTTTAATAATAAGGTCGGCGATGCAGGTGCCCAGGCCCTGGCTTGTAATACGGGCATCACGGAATTGCGACTCAATTCAAACCGCGTGGGCGATGCGGGTGCCGTAGCCCTTGCAGGAAATACCACCATCACGGCGTTGCAACTCTGGTCGAACAACGTGGGCGATGCGGGTGCTAGAGCTCTAGCGGGGAATACCACCCTCGCGAGGTTGGACCTCTCTAGTAACAATGTGGGAGATGCAGGTGCCGAAGCCCTGGCGGGGAATACCACTCTCACGACATTAGACATATGCGACAACGGCGTGGGAGTTGAAGGCACCCTGGCTCTGGCGAAGAGCACCAACCTCGAGGTGTTGCGCCTCTCTGGTAACTATGTAAGCATCGAAGGTGTCGAAGCTATGGCACGTAGTACCACCCTCAGGGACTTGTATCTCTTTGAAAACAACGCGGGCATTGCGGGCGTTGAGGCTCTGGCACGTAGTATCACTCTTGAGAAATTTTCAGTCAACTGTAGAACGTATGCATACCCTGAGCGGGGCAGGATTCACATCAACCCCCCCTGCGAGCAAGACGATGCCGGCGAAGGGATCCCTCCGGTGTTCGAGGCCCCGTGGATGGAAATCCACGTGCAGGGCGAGTACGGTGCCGTCGTTTGGAAGGGGATGGTGTATCCGGAGATGCTGGCTTCTGCAACAAAGTATTACAACCTGTTTATGGACAGTTGTGGCGACACCGCCGAGGAGGGATACCTGCAATTGCAGATCCCCGAGGAATTCAAGGAGGCCGCCGAGGCGTTCTACCGGCATCTGCAGTTTGGCAAGGTCACGGCGTGGGATCTGTGGTTCCTCGATCCAGCGGACGTGTTCTATGTGTCGTATCTGGCGCAGTTTTTCAGGGCCGAATCGCTGATGGACATGTGCCTGCAGGTCATCGACATGATTACCATCCACGGGCGCTCGGGGTCTACCGATTTCTCGGATTTGTCCGACGACGACAAGGAGGCACAGGTGCAAGCATTCCGGTGGCTCGGGAAGCTGCTTCTCGAAACCAAGTATTCACCGGAAGCGGTGCAAGAGTTACAGGAATCATCTTGCGGAGACGCGCAAAAAGCCTTCCGGGCAAAGGACAGCGCCTTTTACAACGGTGGACACAGCTTCGCAGTTGACATCTCGCTCCATTTCGTCTCTGTAGAGGAGGAGGAGGTCGAGGAGGGGGAAGGTGGATCCCCGAAGAAAAAAATGCGACTTACTACTTTCTAAACCTACTTGTTTATGTATGTCTGTCTGCGCGCGCGTACATGTACATGGCTCTTTATTCAGTGATACAATATTTTGCTCTACCTTCTTTACATCCTTCCATAACAGCCAGAGAGCTACGTCAGTTTGTAGTGCATGGACTCCTTCGGGCGGAAGAACTGGACAATAAGAGAGAGCCCGACGAGGTCGGCGAGCACGCCTGTGATGATTGAGTTGAAGATGACGGAGAGCCACAGCACGCCCCACCATGCGTAGTAGAAGTCCTTCCGGTACCCCCGGCACGCGTGGATGTCGCAATCGAAAAACTGCGGCACGGCCTTGACGAGCGTCCACAGCCCAAACCCGAAGAACAGGAACTGGAAAAACAGGGTCACCGCCGCGTACGTGCGGTTCGCCTCTATGCCGACAAAGAGGATGGTGAACGACATGAACACCGTGTCGGCGACATACACCGCAAAGACGTCCCACTGCTCGGTCGCCATAGCCAGGATAAAGACGAGCAGCGCCGTCACGCCTTTCCCCGGGGCAAGCCGCTGCAGCGTGCTCCAGAGGTGGTCTTCGTCGATACTCCGCTTGGGCATCTTGGTCTTCTCTTTCTTTTTGTTGCCCTGCCTACCTCTATACCGTATCGCCGTGCCAGTTCAGCCAAAAAAATGTGTAAACCTGTTACCTGTCCGCCAAACCCAACATGCGATATACCCGGGTTGTATTCACGCGCGCGCGCGGGCAAGGAAAACAAAAGCAAAAAGAGAAATGACTGGCACGTGCGACTCGATCTCGCTGGAGTGGTATTCGTCCCTGCGTAAGTGCCTCGAATCGGCGCAGTCCGAGGCCAAGCTGCCGCCGCAGTTCGTCTACGCCTTCCGCTTCCTGCACCACCCGCGTATGCGGCACATCCGGTTTGCGCGCGGCTTTGTGCTGGAGAAGGACGGCAGGCGCGCGGCGATGGACGGCCTCACGTCGCAGCTGAAGGACGTGTTCCACCCGATGGCGATGGGCGTGTCCACCGGCGGGATGCGCACGGGCGGCGCGTCGCGCGGGGCGGTTGTCGACAAGGAGATCGAGGACCTTGTCAACCGCGCACAGGTCCCGGAGACGGGCACGCTGCATAAATATACCGTGAAGACGCTGCAGCACTTGCACCGCCACCGCCTGCAGCCGTTCGCATGCCAGGTGCCCGTCTACGACAGCGCCCTCGGGATCGCGACGACGCTCGACATGGTATGCATCGACATGACCGTGTCTGCGCGCGAGTGCCGCCAGCGGTCGAACCTCGTGAACATCCAGCTGAAGACGGGCTTCGAGAACAACAACTACAGGAGGGGCCAGGGGTACCTGACGAGCCCGTCGGTGCGCGAATCGGCGCTGACGCGCATCGAGGACAGCCACTACGCACGCCACCAGATGCAGCTGCTCGCGGAGCACATGATTCTGCGCCTGCGCTATGACAGGCTGGTGAACGAGTCGCGCGTTCTCGTGATCTCGGGCGACCGCCACTCGTCGTACCCGCTGAGCGAGACGTTCCTGAACCTGCACAGCGACGTGTACCGCAACCTGTCACAGCGCAAAGCCAGGGCGCCCTGGGAGACAATGGCGGACGCGCGCGCGAAGCAGGACGAGCACCGCAAGCCAGCACGTGCGTCCACCAGGCAAGGCAAACGCGCATATTCGAGCGCAGCGGGCTATTCCATGGAAGATGCCGCAAGAAGCCAACGCGTGTATAAGAAGGCAAAGGAACTGTTTACCTAGTGATTGGGAGTCGAGAAGTAAATACATCTAACCCAAAAAAAGGATAGTCATGCAAACCGAGCCAAAAACGTTCGAGAGCCTTGCCGATTTGGCGAAGCACTTGGATATCGACCTCAGCGTCACCGATGAAAAGAAGCTTAGTGAAGCCGATAAAGCACCATTGATATCCGTACTGGATCCAGTCTTGCTGAATTTCAAAAAAACCCATCCATCGCTCACGGATAACTCGACTCAGACAGTGATTGTAATTTTGCGCGCCATAATCGAATCTTTGAATGTCGAAAAGACTAAAGAGAAATGGCTGATGGCCATGCTGCTACCAATGATCGTCGAAAAATACGCACCTGGCATTATTTCGAGCTCCAAGTCTGAATAGCCCCCAAAACGACCGGCGCGTTTGCCAGAAGGCGAAGTTTTTGTTTACACGATAGGAAGTTAGGAGAATAAACACATCTTCGTACACCGTTTTTCAAACCTATTGCCAAAATCTGCTGATTATACACCAACAACCTGACCCAAAATGTCGAGCGGAGGCACCGACGTGATCCCCGAAACACCAGAGTATGAAGTCCCCGACACGCAGCAGCTCGGCTTCATCACAGAGTCCGGGCAGTACCGCATTGTGGACCACCCCGCGCTGCACAAGATGGATGTCGGGCACGTGGCGACGTCGAAAACTGGAGCGCAGTTCACGATGACCTCGCGCGAGGACGAGCACACCTGGGAGAAGACCGTCAATGCCGGCGGCGCCGACTCGGAGCTTGTCACCACAGTGATTTCTCGAACAAGCGCCTACTTGCCCGCCATCATCCACGACGACGACGGCGGCGGCAGCAGCAAGGAAACAAGCGAGATCAAGAGCACGGGCACGGGCGAGGAATACGGAGCGGTGTCGCAAGCGGCGACGACGGGGACGTACTACGTGTTCACCGACGGCGAGCGGTGGGTCATTGCCGACGAAGACACCGTGCAGGCCATCGCGCGCATGGGGTCTGAGAAATTTGGCACGTACAAGGGCGAGGAGGGTGAATACACGCTGTACCGGCATCCAGGGTCCCACGGCTCTGTTTTCCTGAGCAAGAAGGAGACGCGGGAGGGCCGGCAGTACTTTGTCGCCGCGCCGTCCGTGCGCTACAAGCGGAGCGAGAGCTTCAGGTACCACGTGCGCGTGCGGAGCAGGCTCGCCTCGTACTTTTCAGCACCGGACACCGAGCCCCAAGCCGCGCCGGCCGCTGGACCTGCACCGGTGGCAGAGGCGAAGTCTGAGCCCATAGCCCTTCCGGTCCCCATATACCCGCCCGAGACGTCCGACCGCAAGCCCAAGGCCGAGGTCGAGGCCAAGGCCATCGCCAAGCTCGACTATTTATCGCAGTGGCTGAACGAGGGGATCGAAAACAAGGCGACGTTCGTTGCCATTTCGACACCGGGCGGCAAGATGCAGAGCATGGGCGAGCCGCGCGTGGTTGCGGACATATATTCCATCACGAAGTCCGTGTTTGGGCTGCTCGTCGCCAAGGCCCACTTCGACCACCTGGGTAACAAGATAGAGGCCAAGCGGTTCAATGTGATGGACACGGCGTATAGCATGATGTCGAAGGTCAGCAGCAACCCCGACCAACCCATCAACCGCATCGCGACCCTCGTCTGCGGCGCCACCCTTAACGACCTGCTGACACAGACGTCCGGCGTGCAGACCGAGGAGGTGAGCTACAAAGACATCATGGAGATCCCCCGCGGGACAAAGGATCTTTCCGAGTGGGCCGCCGAAAAAGTCACCAAGCTGCGCGACGCGGACTACGCGGACGACCCCGAGCGCGAGCCCGTCCCGTTCCACTACAACAACGTCATGACGCAGGTGGCCGAGTTCGCGTACGCGTTCCGCATGCGGCAGATCTACAACCACATGAAGCCTGGGAGCTGGGCTAAGTTCACCACGAAAAACGAGGGCATGCGCACCATCTTCGACAAGATCCCCTCGTTCGGGGGTGTCGAGTGGCTCGAGGGCCGGTCGAATAACCGCATGCTGCAGTCCACGATGGTGTTTATGGGCATCAAGCTCACGGGGCTCCAGCTGTACCAGCTCGGCATGATGCTCGTGCACGACGCCGAGTGGTACAGGGTGCTCGAGTTCATCCACAGCTGGGAGGCGCACGCGAAGATCCCGGAGAAGGGGTACCCGACGCGGCAGGGGTGGCGGTACGCGTTCCTGTGGTGGATCCCCAACGAGGAAGCGTTTGACGGCCAGCGGTACCTCGTGGCCATCGGGCTCTTCGGGCAGTACCTCGTCATCAACCTGGACCTGAAAATCGTCGCTGTCCGGCAGCACAATCTGAGCGCGCGGGACGTCTCAAACTTGCTTATGCGGCAGGACATCGTCGACGAGCACCCCGACTTTGTCCAGGACGTGCACTCTCTGATCACCAATGAGTGGCCCGCGCAGAAAGAGGCCGAACAAAGCTGAGTACGCCGAGAAGGTCGAAGTTTTTATCAATAAACATGTATCATACTGGAACAACAAAAAAAAGCCACGCGCGCGTAGATAGACAGATAGATATTGCATCGTGTTAAACATCGACCACGAGGTTGTCGCCGTCGGATGCGTTGGCGCCCCTACTGTCTTGGTCAAAATCAACGACCTCTGTATCGTCGTCGCCGATCCCGTAGTGGTCCATCTCGTTGGCCGCGTTTCTCCCGGTAGAACGCCGCCCGCGCTGGCTGCGCGACGAGGGCCCGCCCATGCGGCGGTGTGAAACATCGTGCGACCGCGTGCGCGATTCGGGGATGTGCGTCACCTGGTCCTTCGGGATCAGCGCGAGAATGAGCCGCGGCGGGATGTACCGGAACCACAGGAGCGACTGGAAGAACAGGCCGACGACGACGATTCTCGGGAGCATGTACCGGGCGATGTGGATTTGGACAGCCTGCGACTTGGAGTCGCAGCGGTGGCTCTCGGGCCTGTCAATGTCGTCGCACCATTCCGACCCGAACATGAATGCGAGGAAGCAGAACCACGCTGCCAGGCAGCCGGGGAACAGGATGCGGAGGAAGACAAAGATCTTGTGCGAGAGAAAGACCTCGGCAAGCATCGTGAGCATGAACGGGATAGTGATTATGCGCGTTTGCTTCATGACCTCGACGACGACCCACGAGCGGTGGTCGAACCCGCCCCCTTCTTCGGCACCATTCTGGACGGGCTCGAATCCCTCCAGAAGCACCTGCATCATGTACACCATAAGCGAGAAAATCACAAGGAACATGCACCGGTTTTCGTCCTCGTCCTGGATGTGCTTCTTGCCGAGTAAAATGGTGAAACTCACGACCGACAGCATCATCCAGAGCGTCGCGTGGATCATGTGGGGGATCACCCACGGCTTGTCGTACGGGTCGTGCCACAGGATATCCGGCTGGGGGATCGTCAGCGTCAACGTAGCTCCAATGATTCCGCCGACAAACATGAGCCCCAGTATGCGCGTCCCGGGCGCGACGACGGGATTGAACTGGATGCCGCGCATCTCGTTCGCCCAGTGCGCCCTGATATTCATAATCAGCCAGAAGACCCACATTGCCATGAAGGGCATGGCGGGGCCAAAATATGTCCAGAACGACCAATTTACGCCCATGGTCGCTAAGTCAAAATAGGGTCACAGAAGGGTTTCTTTCGTAAGAGGCTCGTTGGGAGGAGGGGGTAGCAGACAGGTGAGCTATAGCTGATGCTTTGCAGCAGTCCATAGTGACGGGAGAGGGTCTGTGCACTTATAAGAGAAAACGGGAGTCCTGCCAAACTGCAGGTTGTTGGTGCAGCAGTTCTGTATACCTGCTGCACCCTTGCTTCTTTCTTTACAATGTATATGCGGCAAGCAGCTCCGATTTACTCTGTGGTGTGTTTAGTATTTGCTCCGTCGCTTTTTTTTTGCAGCGCCGGACAAGAAAGAAAGATACAGAAGAAGAAAACAATGTTTCACGGCCCCAAACGCACCTCCGCGATGACGGAGGACAAAGCGCGCCAGAGCGCCGCGGTCCTCGATATCGAGGACGACGAGCCCAAAGGGAGCACCGCCCCCAAAGTAAGCACCGGCAGGAAGACGCACACTGCCTCCCGCGCAAAGGAAAGCCCGAGTTCTCCGCTGGACCTGTCGAGCGACAGCAGCGACGACGACTACGACCCCGAGTTGTCCGACGGCGATTCGCTCGGCGACATCCCCGAGGAATTCAAGAAGTACGCGGACATTAGCGCCGCCGCCGCCGACGACGACGGTGCTGACGCGGACGCCGACGAGGACGCAGTCGGGTTGGACGACCTTGGGCTCGGCGACGACGACGAGGACGAGGACGAGGACGACGATGAGGACGAGGACGAGGACGAAGACAACGACTCGACGCGTGCAATGGAGGACGCCGACGCCGTGAGCGGGGAGCAGAGCGACAAGGACAGCGACTTCGAAGTGCGCAAGCGGGGCCAGTTCGGCGACGACGACGACGACGCCTCCGATGTCGCGGACGACCTCCAGGGCCTCGACGACGACGACGAGGACGACGAGGGCCGGTTCAAGACGCCCTACCAGAAGATGTTCTACCGCTGGGTCGCCCACCACGTGTACAAGTTCTACACGCGGTACGACGACATCATGAACAACACCCTGCGCACCAACCCGGAGGCCATGCGGAAGTTCAAGGAGGAAGTGGACGCCAACATCAGCCCCAGAGTCGTGGATCCGGAGACCCGCGCCAAGATGGTCAAGGAGGCCGTGCGCGAGCAGCTTTTCCGCGAAGCCGAGACGCGCAAGAAGCTGAAGCAGTATGCAGCGGCCGCCAACACCATGCGCACGCTGTGCGTGAAGACGAACAAGGATATCGGCGCAACCCTGTACGGCACGCAGATGATCCAGATCGTCGGCTACTTCATGTATGCGACCTCGGTGGATGTCCACCAGCTGGATTCGCTCGGCACAAACATCGCCAAAACCGCCAAGAAGAACGCGTACAAGTGCGCATTCACCGACAGGCCCTTCAAGACAGACGGCCCGTTCATGGCGAACCTGGTGCGGGTCGCGTACAAGAGCAAAGACGGCACAATCATGCAGCGCACTTTTCTTCTGAGCCAGACGGCGACGGGGCTACTTATCTCGATCATGAACATGAACCAGTTCGACGCAGTCATCGAGCAGCACGTCGCCAAAAAGCTGGACAAGTACGGCGACGAGTTCCCGAACAACCCGCCGGACCACTACGTGTCCCAGTATCTCCACGGGGTTATCAACAACGTCGACTACATCATGGACATCTTCAACCGGTGCCGCGCCAACATCTCACACAAAATCAAGGTACCGGACTACTTCGAACCGAAAAAGGGCACGGAACACGGGCCGGAGACCGTCGAGTAGTCCTCCTTGCCCTTCTTTTTTTTTCTCTTTCGCTCCTCTTCTCCGCCCGGCTCTCATTATTTTTCTATATTGTGAATGGATCAGTTTATGATAAAAGCCTGTGCACATATGCCCCGACCGCGCTTTACCCCAGCACGGATGACTCCATTCGATTACCCCCCCCCCTCCATACACCGTCGAGAGAGATACATGCACACGAAGACAGACACGCGCCGACAACATGGGGTTTCCGACGCTGATCATCCAGAACCCGAGTGCCATGATTTTTCTGTTCCTGCTCATGACAACCATAATGGTGGTTATGAAGCTGGACGGGATCGCGCCCTTCCCGTTTGAGGGCGACTCTCTGCTGATACTTGTGCCGATCCACTACATCTTCCTGAAGATGGCGATGTGCATGGTCTCGGCAAACAACCGCGACGCCGTCCGCAGCCAGCGGGACACATTTGACCTTCTTGACGACGACACCGACGACAACGAGATGCTTACGGACGACGAAGCCACGACTGTGAATAGGGTGAACAACGCGCTGTTCGGGAACGCCATGCTGCTATGGCCGACGTTCATCGCGATCAATATGAAGTTGTTAGTGGATCCGCACAACGAGAACTACTCCTGGGGATGGGGGCTCTGGCCCTTTGTGTTTTTCTGTTTCTATTTCTTTGTCAAAGGCCTGGAAAACCACACCATGTGGTGGAGCGACGGGAGACGACTGGTGGTCGGCGATGATGTATAACTACGAAGATAAACATACGGTTTATTCGATAGACACAGCGAAAACACATATACACACACACACACACAAAGGGACACGAACACAGAGGATGCTGCTGCATCTCTCTTTTCTTTTCTCTGTCAGTACGATAAATATAGGCGCGTCAATGCTTTCGCGAAGAGTAGAATTCCGAGTCAACTTTCTTGTCGAAGGCACGGTAGATTTCCGTGACAGATTTGGCGGAGTGCAGAGGCAGGTGGGCAAAGCCGCTGGCGATGGCTTCGCGCGACACCGCGCCTGCGATAAAATGCACAGCTTCCCGGCAGCGCGCGATCTTGTTCTCGACGGCAACCACCATGTCGCGCACCCTGCGCATGTACGGGCTCTCGTCGGGCCAGTGCACGGCCGGGAGCCGCGCGATGACACCGAGCATCTCGTCGCGGGAGTGGAACATGGCGGGCGAGCTCTGCACGAGGATCTCGGCGGACTCGGGGTCGCGGCGCGATACACTGCGGCGGCGTGTTACGCGGGCGGGGTCCCTCGTCTGGACGCCCACGCGGTAGCAGTCGAAGAGGTGCGACATGGTTGTGCCGTACTCGGGGATGTACACGCACTGCGCAGCGTACTGCTTGTTGCGCAGCACCTTGCGCAGCTCGAGCACGCTGAGGCGCCCCGTGGTGATGCGCCCCTCCGAGAAGAGGTACATGTACACGCCGTGGAGCCACGCACGCACGCAGCAGTAGCGCTGGCCCGTCTCCATGTCGACGAACTCGGGGCACGGCATGTCGGGGTCGTGCGGGTTGTTCTGCCACAGGTAAAGGATCCCCGCGACAGGCGGGATGTGCGGCGTCACGAGGAAGACCTGGGTGCCGTACCCGAGCCACCGCATGAACCCGGCCGCCGACACCTCGTTGATGGTCTGTGGGGTCGGTTTCGCGAGCAGGTCGCAGTTGCACGGGCACGCGAGCAGGGCCGGATCGCACGGCGGGGGCGGGCGGTTGGCGGGGTACACGTCCTCGGCTTTGGTGTAGTCGCCGCCGCCGTCGTCGTCGTCGTCAACGTCCGACCCAAACATCCTGTCGTCGTATCCGTCGTTGGTAGCGTCGTCGTCGTCGTCGTGGTCGCCGTCCTCGGAATCCCCGTCGTCCCTCCTGTTGTGCGGTTTCTCGGTGAGACGCAGCACGCCCGGCGGGTCGGCACACGTGCACGCCGCAGCAAGGGCGTCGATGGCATCGTCCATGTCAAACACGCGCGAGAGGGGCATCTTGAGGATGGCGCTGCATGCGGCCGCCGGCCTTGTCACCCAGGCATTGAGCAGGAAATACTTCTGGTACATGGCCAGAAGAGCCTTCATGTGGGCGAGGCGCCGCTCGAGCGCGTAGTTCCAGAGGTCGTCCTCGTTCCTGATGCGCGCCTTGTTCGCGAGGAACATCTGGGCCACGTCCTCGCGGGAATCGAACTCGACATCGTCGAGGTCCGGGCGCACGGCGGTGCTTTTCCCGTTGACGAGGACCCTGTTTGTCGCGTGGCGGTTCACGCAGTGGAGGTACACGATCGACAGCTGGTGCAGATGGCAGTGCAGGTCCAGCACGTAGATGAAGCGGTAGCACATGGTGCTCGACCGCATGTGCCCGTCGATGTTCTCCATGAGCTCCTCGGGGTCGCTCACGAGCCTGCTGACAAAGAGGTTTGTGCACACCGAATACAGCCAGGCGACGGGGCAGCAGTAGAGGTAACCCGTCACAAGGTCCTGGATGCTGACGGACGAGAACCTGTCGTCGTCGCCGTAGACGTCGAACAGGAAGCGGCCAAGCACGGCCGTCGAGTTCGGCACAAGCAAGGCGATCCGCTGGCCGTGCTGCAGCCACCCGGTGCGGCGGAATCCGTCCAGGACGCCGCCCCTCTGGACCTCGCCCGGTGCCGTGTTCTTCTTGTTGCGGTCGGAGCACCCGCAGGGGCACGGCTTCTTGCCGTTCTTGTACGGGTTGAAGAAGTCGTTGGCACCCTTCGGGCGGCTCGTGACACGCTGGGCGTTGAAAAGCTCGTCGAAGCGCTCGAACTCGCACGAACTCCCCGGCTTCACGTACACCAGCTCCTTGTGCACAAGCCCGAAGAACTTGGCGATGTTCGCCGCACTCTCCGTGTACACGGCCATGGAGTGCAGATCGCGGTTCTGCAATTGCACCTGCGCCTGCGCCTGCGCCTGCTGCTCGCCTGCGGGGGCATCGTCGCCGGCGTCGTCGCCGTCGGATTCATGCTCGGAGGCGTCGTCTGCGTTGTTGTCGTCGTCGTTGAGCATGCGTTCGTCCACGCTGCTGGCGTCGATGGTGCTCTTCGACGGGGCATCTTCCTCCAACGACGCATCCGACGGGAAGTCTGGAGCACGCGTGCGGATGGTGAGACGGGGGCGTTTGGCGCAGACGGGGGGTTCATTTCCGGTTTTCTCCTGCGGAGACACGGGGTCCTGGGATCCGGACGGCGAGGGAGTCGGCGAAAATCCATCCGGTTCAGTCTTCCCGAGCCCGTGCTGGTCAGGCTTGAAGTTGGGACCGACAATCATGTCCCACAGGGTCCCCGCGTCCAGTGTGATGTTCTTCTTCTCGGTATTCTCCAGCTCCGACAGCAGGTTGGCCACTTTGTCGGTCACCCCCTGCGCGCATGTGCCGTACCCCTCGTGGATGCTGCTGAAGCTCAGGTCAAAATCCACATCCAATTCGTCGTCCTCGATTGCCCCCTTCACGAGATTGGTGCAGTTGAGCTTGTCTTCGTCCGACATGAACCCTTCAAACTTTTCCGATGCCATTGTATGTGTGTGTAAAAAGATGCTGCTCTTCCGTTGTCTGTGTGCTCGCCTCACGAAATGCACCGCCACAGAAAAGAAAGGAAAGGAAAGAACAAAGTAGCGCCAACCAAAATGTGAAGGGGATAAAGAGAGAGAGAGAGAGAGAGAGAGAGAGAGAGAGAGAGAGAAACACACGCACACGAGCACTCCACCGGTGTTGGCGATAGAACGCAAAAAGAGGGGGGATGGGCGTATGTCGTAGAACCCTAAAGTAAACAAGAGCAAAGGCAAAGGAAATGAGAGAGGTAGGAGACACGGTTTTTTTCGGAATACCTATCTCCTCCCTTCTTCTTCCAAACTCTGCACTGATATTTTTTCTGTGCTCACGCGGGCCGCCTTTGTGTTAATAACCACAAGTTTCTCTTTTTAGAAATAGCTCGGGACCCTTTTTTCCGCTCACCCAATAAAAACCAAAAGTCGCCACGACACGCGGTTCCACGTGGTGTTTTTTCAGGAAGGCCCGAAAAAAGGCGCGCGCGGGAAAAAAAAACCCGAGCAGGGGCGCATGCCACGTAAAAGGGAAAACGTGTCCATTTTTTTGCACGAGATGGTATATGTGTAGGATAGAGTGGGTGAGTGATAGAGAAAGAGAAAGACGGTGTATTTGTGTGGGCGCGCGTATTTATACTTCGACGTGAAGGTGCTCCGGGACAACTGTGTGTTTTTTTTGGGTTGTTGGGTGCATCTCATACTCATTTCTGTGTGCGACAGTAGGCGACACTACGAAAAAAATCTCTTGGTGATAGGGGGTTGACCAGATGAATTTTTCGTGGATCTCGAGCATTGTGGACAAGTTGGTTGGTAACAATAAGGACGCGGACGACAACATGACTGCTTCGAAGGACAAGGTCGGCATTGCCGGCGTGGATGTGAAGGAACACGACAAGCGCGTGGCCAAGTACCGGTACATCGGCTCTCTGCTCAAGAATCTCTCTGCGGGTCCGTTCTTGATCGACCGCCGTGCCGACATCTCTCTCAAGGACGAGCAGTACTTTGCCGAGTTCGGCCACGACCGCAAGGGGCCGCTGTACGAGGAAGCCCTTCTTGGCACCAAGATCCCCATTGGGGACCTCAAGGGCCACACCGTTGTCTTCTGCGGGCGCCCGCTGACTGCGCAGGACCTGTGCATCTCCTCCGACGAGGACGAGGACGGGGACTGGGACGGGGACGGGGACGGGGACGGGGACGGCGCGAAGGGCGAAGGCGGCGCGAAGTCCAAGGCTGTCGCGCGGCCGCAGCTGACCTCCCACTACATCTCGTGGGTGCGCGTCCCCGACGACTACGTGTTCGAGCGCGAGCGGTACCTCCCCGAAATCCACGACTACTGGCACGGTCTGCGTCCGGCCCTGTTTGTGCTCCTGGACGACAAGGATCCGAGGACCGGCCTGTTCTACACCGCGAGCCCTTTTACGGAGGCGATGTTCATGAAGGTCGAGTTCGACGTTGCGCTCCGGTGCAAGAACATGATCACGGTCCGCGACACCAAGATCCCCTTGATCCCCTTCGAGCAGATGCAGAAGAAAGCCAAGGCCAAGATCAACAACACGGGCAAGCAGACTGCGGTGGAGGAGCTGAAGACCAAGATCGACAGCACGCCCCCGTCGAAGGCGAACAAGAAGCCCGTGCACAAGCCGGCGCCCGCGCATGTCGGGCCGCGCATGTTCCCCGGCGTGCGGTTCGAGAACTCGACGGGCGACCCGGGGGTTTTCAAGGACCGGTTCCTGCGCAACTCGCAGCTGCTCGCGGACCTGAATCCGGAGTCGGCCTTCCAGGGGAACATCGCGTCGGACGTGGCCATGGCCCTTGTGTTTGACACGGACAAGGTCGTCGACGTGCACCCCGAGACCGCCCGCATCGAGGGCATGATGACCGACGATATCGAGTACGACGAGATCGACCGCAACCAGGCCGACGAAGACGTCCTTGCGCAGATCCTGATGAAGAAGCAGATGAAGAAGAAGCAGGAGGAGTTCGACGCCAAGTTCAAGCAGAGCATGATCGGCGCGCACGCCATCTACGGGCACCTCAACTGGGGGAAGGTGAAGAGCATCCTCCACGGGACCACAGCGAAACCGTCCCTCGCCGTGCACGAGGTGGCGCATCTCTACTTCAAACTCGGCGCAGAGGACACGAACCTCCTCGCGTACCGCAACCCCGGCAAGAACAGGATGGCCACCGTCAATGCGCAGAGCGTGTTCTTCGAAGAAGACAACAGCGAAAACATCGAGTCTGCGATCCAGAACTACTTGTCCGGCCTCGACAAGGAGAACAGGGAGAATCCGCTCCCGAGCCCGTGGATCCACGACTCCGACAAGCCCGGCAAGAAGGGATCCGCCGGCGCTAAATCCAGGAAGAAGGCTCCCCTAAAGAGCGAGTCGGAGAAGACCATGCCAAATGGTAAGCCGCCCGGTAATCCGCCCGGTAAGCCGTCCGGTAAGCCGTCCGGCAAGCCTCCCGTGGCCCCGAAGAACACCAAGAAGGCCTCCGGTAAGTCCGAGAAGGGCACGGGCGATTTGGACTCGTTCCTTGTGAAGGAGCCGCAACACAAAAAGGAGGATACAAAGGACGCACCGTCGCACGAAGATATTCCAGAACCGCCGTCCGCTGACTCTGCACCCGCCGCCGCTCCAGAACCAAAAATGGGCCAGCCCACCGAGGATAATATGTCCGCGAACGAAGAGGATGCCTTCAAGGCACTCATGACGGGCGCGAAAACAACCGGGAAGGGCTCTCCTGCGCCCGCCAAGGACTCTGCCAAGGACTCTGTCAAGGAAAAAGCGAAGGAAAACACCAAGAAAAATGCCAAGGATGCCTCCAAGGAAGCCGCCGGGGAGGCCCCCGAGGATGCGCCGAAGAGTGCCAAGGGCAAAAAGCCGACTCCGAAGGCCGACCAGAAAGAGCCGGCGAAGGATCCCGAAGCCAACCTATCCGATGACTCGAAGGGGACGTCCGACGCGGCCGCGAAATCGGCAAAGAAACCGAAGGCCGCGCCCAAGCCGAAGACAGGAGGCAAAGAAGCCAAGCCCGACGCACAGAAAGACAACAAGCGCCCTGCTGAGGAGCCCGCGAAAGACGAATCCGGCCCGTCTGTCCCGCCCGCGAAGAAAACTAAGGTGGCCGAGGAGAATGGCGTCTCGTTTGCCACCATCGACGAGGGCAATGCAAAGATCAAGGACCTCAAGCAGAAATCTACGAACGCCGAGAAGCAGAAGACGAAATTGAGCAAGGAAATCGATACCTACAAGGCCAAGGTCGCCCAGTACAAGTCGCAGATTGTCGAGCTGGAGCAGGTGATCGAATCGAATACCTGTGCGGTGGCCAACCACGAAGCGTCCATCAACGAGGCTGCACTCACCATCCCCATGATTGAAAAGACAATCAAGAAAATGAAGGACGCCGAGGAGCAAGAGGCCAAGCGCAAGCTGCTGCAGAAGCGCCAGGCCGAAGAACCCGCTGCCAAGGACGCCCCCGCCAAACCCCCCGCGAAGAAAGCCCGCAAGGCCACCGACGGCGACCAGTACAACACCGTGTTCGAGTTCGTGGACGCCCACACGCTCAATTTCATCCAGGAGCATGGCGACAAGGCCTTGGAGCAAGCGATGCGCAAAGGCATGCGCGACAAGTTGCTGCTGTCGGAGACAAAGTCGTTCGATTCGTACTCCAAGGACGAGCGCAAGCGCCTTGCCCCCGTGGCCACGTACATTGCCAACTACGCACCCAAGGAGTACATCCCCGCAGGCATCGAAAAGTGCGCCGCGCTCACGAAATCCAATGTCGTCAAACACATCATGGGCGTCCTCGCTTCCAACAGGGAGCTTCTAGTCAAGAAGAATCCCCTCAAGAAATACGAGGATTTCCAGGGCGACGAAGAGAAGAAGGCCTACCTCAGAAACCTCTCTGTCGCCTTTGCTGCGTTCGTGTTGCGATACCAGCAGCTGCATTCAATCCTCTCCAAAAAGGATCCCACACCCGACGACGATGGCTCGGACTCCGACCTCGACGACTTCATCTAAGCCATTCTCTCGCTCTTTTTTTTTGCTATCTCTCTCTCTCTCTCTCTATGTCTTTCTTTCCAACTCTATCCTTTTTTTTGTTTCATTCTTGGCATTATTATTCTGACATCGCATTTTTTTCCCCGGTGCCGCGTGCCGCTTTCGTTCTCCTTTCTGGGTTTATGGCATGCTTTTCCGGGAAAGCTACCGGACGCACCGCAACAGAGTTTACTGCATATATCGTACTCATTTTCCCATAAAATTTACTCACCCCGACGGTGTGTATTTCTCTTTTTGGGGTGCTATGGCTACAAACAGTCGCGTGGAAAACCCGCTGTGGATACTCACAAAAACAACCGGCGAGATCCTGTACCTGTCTGTGCTTCTCCTTTTGCTTGTCGTTCTCTATCGCACCGGGCATTGTGCACAATAACAGGACCCAAAAGGAAAGAAGAAATGGACGACGACGACGCAGCTGATGCAGGCCCGTCGCGGAGGGACACACAACTTGTTCCGACTTCCCGCGTGCTGGGGCGCAGGCAGCGCAGCGGCGACCCGCCTCCGAGCGACAAGTTTCTGAAGCTGCAGGGCGACGCCATAATTGAGCGTGCGCGGCAGCGGGCCGAGGACCTGCAGGAGTGCGACCTGTGGACGCAGTCGAAGGCCTTCTACCTGCTGGCGGAGCAAAAGTGGAAGGAGCTCGACACGGAGTACATCAACCACCCCGGGCACGCGTGCGAGCGCGACCAGTGCACGCTGCGGAACGAGAAGGTGGTGGTGTATCGGGACAGCGACGGCGCGACGCACGACCTGGTGAACGTCATGATGGGCGAGGGCTTGTCCACCAAGAACATGCACGTGTGCTTCCCGCGCTACTGCGAGCACATAGGGGCTCACAGATGCAAGGACAGGGCCGCGTGCCCACACCGGCGCCCCGCGCGCGCCGAAGACACGAAGGAGCTCAAGTATGTGTGGATATGCGTAGACACGGGCACGATCCACGTGTGCGGCCCGTACTGCCAGAAGAAATCGATCCTCACGGACCGCGAGGGTCACCTGGTGTGTCCGCTCACGGGGGCCGTCGTCGACACAACCTTCGGCCAGCAATTCCCGGCCAACAGCGCACGCCTTCCCGGGGCCTCCATGAACATGCTCACCAGCAGGGAGTACGAGATGCGCGTGAAGAAGAGGATCTCGCGCGGCCCGAAGATCCTGCTCCCGTGGCAGCGCGAGGAGGACATGCTGCAGTACCGGGCCCTCACCAGCATCCTGCTGGACACCCTGCTGTTCTCCGAGCAGAGGCAGCGCCTCGAAGTCAACAGGATAGTCGACACGTGCAACAAAGCGTACAACGAGACGGCGCGCTCCCTGCGGCCGAAGAAGGGCAGGGACGACAAGACCGCCGACCCGCCGTGGATGGAGTACGCCCATCACCCGTACGCCCACGCCCACGCGCTCGCGCTCGCGCACACCCACATACCGCAGCACGGCGCCCCACCGATCTCCGTGAGCTACGCCATGTCTGTGCTCTCGACGTACTACCCCGTGTCGCGGTACTTCCACATCGTGCCGCCCCGGCCGACGCTGCTGCCCGTCATCAAGAAGGCCATCGAGGCGACACCCATCCTGAGGCAGCACGCGCCGCTGGCCCACGAGGAGGCGCCGACGCCGGGCCGCGAGTGCGCGCACTGCCGCCGCGAGAAGTGCCACGCGCGCCTGCGCGAGCTGCTGCACGACCTGTCCGGGGGCGCGCCGCCCGAAGACCCCGTGCAGTGGGAGTCGCACAAGTGGCAGGCCTTTGTGAACTCGACCAAGAAGATGATCACCGACGTCGCGCTGCGCATATGGATCAACCTGAACAAGCACACGTACGACCCCGCGAAGGGCCGCGAGAACATGCCGTACACCAAGATCGTGCTGGCCATCGTGTACCTGATGAAGAGCGAGTACTCCATCCCGGTGCAGACCCTGATCAAGGACAAGACAAACATCCTGTCAGTGCCGCGCGTGGTGGTGATCCCCAAGCTGAGCGTGGCGTCGCTGCTGCCGTCCGACATCGTGCTGCCCAAGCTGGAGCTCCCAAAGACGTGCAAGGCGCTTGTGCGCACGCTGAACAACACGCAGTCGAGCATCAAGGAGCAGTTTTCGGACCTGGTGCGGCGCGGCCACGGGTACGATATCCAGATCAACCTCGGCATGGCGTCGCTCGCGCAGGCTGCGAGGGAGGGGTGAGGATTCGGCCTCCCACATAGCTGCCGCGCCCGCCTTCCAAGAGGAGAAACCCGCATTAAGGACTGCTGCGCGCTTCTTCTTCTTATGAAAAGGGCCCATGCACTATGTATCGAGATAGTGTGCGGAGTTAATGCATATACTAGAAGACACGCGCAAGATGAGTGCGGCGGTTGCAGCGGGCCACCGGCGTGCTCCAAACAGCAAACACACGCTGCGGAAGGTAGAGGGGGGCGCCGCCGCGGCCAAGAAGGCGAAGCAAAATGCAACCAAGTTGATCAGATCGAAGTTCAGCAGCCAGCAGTTACGCGCCATGCTGCAGGAGACGCGCCGCAAACTGCTGCGGAACGGCAACTTCCACTACTCACCCGAGTACTTTAACGACGACCTCAACGAGAAGGATTCAAGCTACCTGAAGATGTATGCCATGAACATCGGGACGCCGGGCGACGTGCACGCGCAGCCGGCCAAGAAGAAGAGCGTGCGTGTCTACGTGGGCGCGTCGACGATGCCGACGCGGCACCGCGTGTTCTCCCACAACGACATCACCGCCGAACACAAGAATCCGAAGACGCGAGACGGGATCACGCGGTGGACCCTGTGCATCGTCATCTTCTACCCGCACGAGCTGCGCCAGTGCATGACATCCAAGCTTCCCAAGCTGTACTGGAAGAAGGCGCACGGGCTCTCGGGGAAACTGACGCGTGCCTTCGAAATCATCAGCATGTTCAACCTGCGCTACTGGATTCCCCCGGAGCACGCAAAGTTCATGAAGAAGTTTGTGGATGCGCACAAGAAGAACCGCAGCACCGACGAGGCGCTGTTCCGGCCGCCGGACCCCGTCGTGTCCGAACTCACTATCGAAAAGGTCCTGGAGGACAACGAAGAAGACAGCGAAGAAAACGGAGATGTATGAGGTTTTATTGCTTTCACGTTCATATGATAAAGACACGGATACTTTCTTCGCCACCAAAAAATGATATGCACACGAGATAGAGATAAAGATAGAGAGAGAGAGAGAGAGCGCGCGCACGCGTGTACGCGGTCAACTCAGGCTGGAAGCTCAACAAAAACGCGCGAAAACGCGCGAACGATGGCAACGCCCTTGGCCAGCACAGGGCGCGCGTACGCGACAAGGTTATCCATCAGCAGTATGCATTCGGAGGGCTTGTTAAGACAGTATATGACAGAATAGAGGCTCACGGAGACACACACTGCGACCGTCGCGATGTACATGCCGTACGATATCACGCCAAGAACCGCATCTACCCACCGCAGAATCCACTTAACAAAAACAAGTAATAACCAGCCGCACACAAACATCCCAAGAAACCACAGCAGCGTTTCGATGGGATCGGGGGGTGGAGGCGGAGCTGCAGGTTCTCGCACGAAGAAGCCGTAGAGATAGGTATAAACACTGCTGGTATCCATATTGTTAGCACCCCCCCCCCCAGGACAGAGAGAAAGAGAGAGAGAGAAAGAGAGCGTTGGATAGTAGACACGCGCTGGTCGGTCCTACACATACAGAAAACTTGTTCTTGCAAGGCGCACGCTGTGACCCCTTATGAATAGGGCCATCACATTTTGTTTTGCGCTGTACGACCCCGAGCGCACGTTCGACTGGCACAACTACGCGGCGCACCTGTGGGACGGCCCGGTCATCCACTGCGAGGTGTTCGACAAGAGCGAAGAATTTGCATACTATATCACTGCCGCGTCGCAAACGGTTGTGCGGAGGAAGAAGTTCTACGGCGCAGGCGGGTGGCGCTTTATCACGGTGGTTCTCGATGCAGAGCAGTACGAGCGCATGATTGGGTACTTTTCCGGGATCATGGCCATGCGGCTGCGATTCAGCGACACGAACATTTTCTGCTTCCCAATGAACGGGTGCTGCTGCTGCACCGCGAACCGCGAGACAATCACATGCAGCGAACTCATCGCGGGGATGATCCAGCACGTGTGGAAACTAAAACTGCCACACGACCCTTACATGTACACCCCGAACGCAGTGTACGAACTGGTGTGCGACTTACTAAGACAGGGCAAGACGAAGAAGTCCAACATCCAAGGGAACCCCAACGAACCCGCGCCAAACATGTTCTCGCTCGTACAAGACAAGTAATACACACATATCCTTCTCTGTTCCCTCCCTTTCTTTTATGTACATAAAGAAATCAAACAAAGTCTAATGAATACGAATGGCAGGCGGCCTTTTTTTATCGGGTATCTAACAATCCGCAAACTTGTGCATGTCGTTCATCACGTCATCCAGCGTCGGGATGTACTCGTCGTCGACCCCGCCAAAGGTGTCGCCCCCTGCTTGAGTCACCGGCACGGCGTGCTCGTTCTCTTCGAATAGACCGTCGGCTGCCAGGACCCTGTCTGTGATCTTGCCGGCCTCGAGCAACTGGTCGTCGTCGACCTCCGCGTTGGCCGCAAAGCGCGAGAATTTCGACATCTCGTACAGGTCGTCGGGGTCGACGCCGCGCTCTTTCGGGTTGCGGGCCTTTGCCGTCTTCGAGACAGAAGCGGCGGCGGCGGCAGCGGCAGACCCCCTTGCACCTTTCTTCGCCACGGACTTGCGGACCTTGAGCATCTTCTCGTGCTCCACATTCGTTATCGTCTTCACAAAGTCGCCCGCGCCGTGGCCCATCTCGACGAGGAGCACCTCATCGACCTCGCGCGTGATCCCGGGGGCAATGCGGATGTGCACGAGGATGGAGTAGTACACATGCTCGAACACGCGGTGCGCCTCCTCCTCGGATGTGGCGCCCGTGATGTTGAGCTTCCCCGAATGGAAGGCCTCGATGGTGATGGCTGTCGGCGGCTCGAGGTTCATCTGCTTGCACCGGATCGTCGCGCCCGGGAACTTCTCCGTGTACTGCACCATGTAGCTGTAGTCGCGCGCGAGCCGGTTCAGGTCCAGCGGGAACGTCATCACGCTGAACACGAAGTTGTACGGCTTGAACCCCACGAGGCGGCACTTGACTCCCTGCCGGCGCAGCAGATGCACATACTTGTGGCACGCCAGCAGCGCCTCCGCGACGGACTGCGTTCCCATGCACACAATCACGCCGCGCACGTACACAAGGCTCGTGGACTTCGGCGACACGAGGCGGTTGATCAGGGCGGCAAACATGTGGCGGCTGTAGATGTACCCGGGGTTGTTCTGCCCGATGATCCGGACCTTCACGTTTTTCACATCCAGATTGCCCGTTGCGACAACATTCGTGATCACCAGGGTCGCCAGACACTCCTCATACTGGGCGTCGTAGCCCGCCGGCACAATATCGAGCTTCGGATCCATACTTCTCTCTTTCTCTCTTTCCTTTGTTTCGTGTACGCACGCGCGTACGCACAACACACGTATACACACACCGGAAAAAACAAGGAAGTTTTGCCACGCGCAGGGGTCCCGAACAGCCGTCGTTGTACACCTGCACCAAAAAAAACTCGCTGCCCAATACAAGACACCTCGCAGTCGTCCCGCTTATACCCTCTGAACGCAAGTTTGCACCCCCACTTTGCTCTTTTTTGGGAAAGCTTCCTGAGCAAAAAACAGGTATACAACCTGCCCCTTGTTTTTGCACGTGGAGGGGTGCGGGGGATGCATCGCATCTTTGCATCCCCCGGAATCACACGCACCTTCGGCGCATCGAGAGCTCGCTCCATTGCGCGTCGTGCTTCCTTCCTCTTGTTCTTACCCTTTTTTTTCATATCTAACCACAAAAACTTGTATAGGTTCTCGCTCACAGATAGACAGACAGACAGACAGATAGACAGACGGACGGACGGACGGACAGACCCGCCCGGTTTCACCCATCTCCTTTGCTACTAACGTTTCGTTTTACCGCTTTACTTACCATCTTTATTTACACATCGACGTACGTTACTGCAAAAAACGAATATGTAGGCCTCGCGTAGTAAAGGATGCCGCATCGGGTTCATCGACGAGGCGCACTTCTTCACCAAGCAGGCCATCCGCATCGGCCCGCTGGTCATGTTGCTCATGGGCGCGACGCTCATCTTCGCGTCGACGCCGCCGACACGCGAATCGCCGTGCAAGTCGATCCTCGAAGGGAAGTACCGCAACAAATTCATCTGCAAGTACTTCAACTTCGAATTCACGTGCCCCGGGTGCAAGCTCATCCAGGAGACCATGCCGTCGTTCATCTGCCCGCACCGCATCCACTGGCGCCCGATGCACCAGAACCCCGAGATTTTGTACATAGCGCGCGCCGCTTACGGCGAAGGGTCCGAGGATTTCAAGCGCGAGATCATGGGCACAGACGCAACCACCATGCACGCATTCATCCACCCGAAATCGATCGAGAACTTGAGAATACGCGCCATGGAGGACTCGCGCGTGCGGCTGAAACGCGCGCCAAAGTACGTCTTCGTGTCCTGCGACCCGTGCGGGTCGACCAAGAAGTCGGAGGAAGGCACAACGTCCGACTACGCGTTCGTCACCGCCTGTTTCGAAAACGGAACGCCCGTGGTATGTTTTTTTTCTCTGCTTTTGTCTATACTATGCGTTTTTATTTGCTTGGAACTACACGATGCGGCTCGAAACCGCGATGGTGAGGGAAAAAAACACCCGAGGAAAAAAATCAGTCGCTGTCGTTGTCGAGCACGGCATCGGGGCCTGGCGCTTCGATGGCGTTGGCGCCGCCACTGCTGCTGGTGGTGGTGGCAGGCGGGGCCATGAGCAGCTTGACGTCGAGCCCGAGCCCGTCGGCGTCGAGGGTGCCCCACGCGTCGTGGTTGTTCCACGGCTGCAGCTCCATCCACAGCTTGGTGGCGATCACGACGAACTGCGGCGTGTTGATGAGCCCGATGAGTCTGGCAGACACGACGTAGGCGAACGGAGAATCCTTGGACGCGACGAAGGGCCCGAGGAGCGCAGGGTTGGCGGTGAACTCCTTCGTGTACCGCATGAACATCTTCTCGGTGGTCGGGCTCGACGAGTCGCCCGCACCGTCGCGGCGCGGGCAGAACACCGACACGAACTTGCGCGACAGGTACAGGGCGATCCATATGAAGGCGCGCTTGACGACAATGTCGGTGCCCTTGCGGATATGGTCCATGTTCTTGGCGGCAAGGTCCCTGTCGAACTGCTCGGTCCAGGCGTTGTCGAACGGGTAGACGTGGTCGACTTTCAGGCTCATGAACGCCAGCTCGACGTACGTATTGACCTCCTCGACGGTGGCGTCCGTCATCAAGTAGAACAACCGGCACTTGTTTCGTCTCTTCCCCTCCAATGCAAGCTTCTCCTGCGACGGCTGACACATGTATTTATCATTCAGATCCTTGGGCTGGACGCGCTTCAAATCACCGGCCACCATGCAGGTATAGCTCTCCATAACACGCTTCATATCTTTCGCGGCCGCGGGGTGTGCATTCGCGGGGATCCCTGCATACAGCGCACCGTCGGCGCTGCCCGACGGCATGTCCACAGTCGCGTGCACGTTCGCGTCCGCGGCGTCGACCTTGCGTTTCTTGAAGAAATTGTACCCGTAGTCGAATGCGCCCCGCGGCTCGTCCTCCTTCTCTCCATCCACGGCGCTACTCTCGCTGCCGCTCTGCTTGTGTTTTGTGTCTGCCATGTGTGTGTTTTTTTTCTTTATGGATACACTAACACGCTGTCGTCTCCTCACATGCGCATACACGCACGCATACACACAAACAAATTGAATGAATGATAACGCGGGGGGCCCACCTTGGCAACCAAACTCATTGGTGTGCGGTGTGCGGTCGCTCTTAAATACCGCGACTGCCAATGGGGCGTGCACGCAACGCTTTTCCGGAAAAGGTATCGAGCTGCAGGAGAAGTTCCTGGACTTGTACGACAGGATACGGCGGCACCGCATGCTGCGCGACTCGACGATCCTGTACGTGTTCGAGAACAACCTGGGCAAGGAGCACGACCACCTGACGGCGCTCATCCGGCGCACCGCGGCCATCAACAACGTGAAGGTCCTGTACGAGAACGAGCAGGTTGTGGGCTTCCACACGCACTCGCACACGAAGCTGTCGGCGGACGACCGGCTGCGGCAGTACGTGTCCACCGACGGCCTGCGCTTTGCCGACACAATCATATCCGTGGCCCCGGACACCGACGCGTCGGGCGACGCCATCATAGAGAAGCTGGTGCACCAGATCGAGGAGATGCGCGAGTTCGTGCGCCAACTGCCGAACGGCACGTACCGGCGCGTCGTGACAAGCATCCACGGGCAGGACCTGAAGCGCATCCGCGGCAACAAGGACGACCTGCAGCGTGCGCTGTCGATGCTCATGCTCGTCTCCGCGCTGTTCTTCGAGCGCAAGCTGCCTGTGAACTACAACGAGATCGAGCGCATGCACCTGAAGCGCCAGCATCTCCGCGAGAATGTGGGCTACGTCGCAAAGCGCGTGAAGCAGACGTGGGAGCACGAGAGGCAGATGGAACTGCAGGAGTCCAGGGCGCTGTACCAACTCGCAAACGGGTCCGAAAACGTATAGACGCAATACCCATAAACACTTTATCGATGTTATTTTTTGGCGAAAATAGACCTCGATTTTTTTGAGACAGGGATGCAGACACACGGATACATAGATAGTTATCTAGAGAGAGAGGAGAGATAGAGAGACAAAGAGATAGAAAACACGCGGAAATGAAACAAAGGGAAAAACAAAAGAGAGCGGCGATTTGGTAACGGAGTAGATTTGTTCATGAGAAGAAGAAAAGACGAAAAGGAAGAAGAGTAATAGATAACAGGACAATAGAAACGAAAAAAGGACGGAGACAATGTGCACAAAAGACCATAATGCAGGTTATCATAGGAAAGGAACAGACAAGAAAAAACGATGCGAAAAAAGGCATGTGATGGAAAAAACAAGGATAGACACGGAAAGATAGATATGAAGAAATTTAGGACAACAACTTGGTGGTGGTGAGACCCTGTTCAAGCGTCGAAAGGCCGGGGAGCTGGTCGCCCCAGAGATGGTGCGACTTGATCGTCTTGGCACCGCCGTTGCAACGCTGGGTGGTCTGGTGCACGTGGTAGTTCATGCGGCGCAAGACGGTCTTGTCCTGGAAGGACATCTTGGAGACGTCCTTGCGCGGAGGCTCGTAGCGGATGCTGGACCCGTACACGTAGTTGATGACGAACTGGCCATCGTACATGGGGAACGGCCGGACCTCCAAGAACTCGTGGCTCTCGTGCAAGTCGTTGACAAAGTCGCCGATCTTCCAGTTGCCGCGCGCGTCCCAGTGGTTGCTCTTGAAGGGCCTACGCGCGTGGTTGTAGCCGGCCAGAGAGGCGATGACGGAGCTGTCGCCCATGAGGCTGCTGTCGCCGAACCGCTCGTGCACGGTGGCAGACCGGGCGTTGTCGTTCGGGTAGACCTGGACACCCTCGTTGTTCCAGCGGTTGCCCTTGCCACCGATGGCTATCCCGCCGCGCGTGGCTTCGGCGATATAGTAGGCGTCGATGCGCTCGATCATGGCCTTGTGGTCGATGAAGGCCTGGATGACAAAATCCTGCGACAGCTGGCGGAACCCGATCGTGTTGTCCATGCCGCTCATGTACGTGGTCCCCACGGCGCCGCCCGCAAGCGCGATCTGGTGGTGCATGATCTGGCCCTCGAAGGGACGCATCACGTCGCCGCCAAACATGATTTCGACGTTGCAGCGGTCAAACCCGTGGAAGGTCGAGGAGCGGCACGGGGCGAGGAGGTACGCGCGCTGGGCGATGCCGTGCATGACGCCGAGGTCGTGGGACTTGACCCAGCGGAGCTCGAAGTGGGTGAGGTCGTCGTATTGGGGGTGCCCGCAGAAGGGCGCGACGATGCTCTGGACCATGACGCGGTTGAGGTTCGGGAAGGCGCCCTGGGCGTCGCCGAAGGAGTCCGGGCTCTTGAACATGCGGCGCTGGAGCTCGTCGTAGCCGAACTGTGCCTCCTCCTGGCTGCGCACCCTGGCAGCGGGGAATCCATCGCGGTACCGCACCGACCGCGCTTTCTTCCCGACAGCAATCCCGGAAGTGCCGTGGCGCATGAGCGCGTCCCCTGTATCACCGGAGCGGGGCAAGAACGGATAGTGCGGATGCACAAAAGGCAGCGCAGTACCGAGCGTCCCGCCGTAGGAGTAGACATCCTCCGGATCGAAGACAGACCCACACGCATCGCCGGCGGCGGAGTGATCTCTAATCCCGTCCACGTGAGCACGCATACCAGTATACGTATTGCTGTGATCGGAAACAGACATCATTTCGGGGTGCCCAACGACGTTCTCTGTAGTCAAAGCTTGGTGAGTGTATACCAACGGCACGATTGTGATCCGTTTCGGGGTTACCTCGCCCGCATCCCGAGTGGGGTCTCCGGCGCCATCACGGTTGGCGACCTGGGTCACTGTCCTGAGTTCATCATAAGTATCGACGAGGGTACCTACCACCTCCCGCGCCCGACATCTGGCCTCGAGCACGCGCTCGATATCGCGCGCATTGTCCCCGGTGGAAAGCCATCGGAGGAAGTTCTCTGCCTGGCCAGCTTCCAACACGTACTCCGGGATGTATTTCTGCACGCTGGCAAGCAATTTTTCGCGCTTCCTGCCGGCCGCATCCGTCCCCTCGGGCAGCTTGCCCAGGGTTTCAGCAGCGCTCAGCAACGTGCCGATATTGCTAGCGAGGGTCTTTGTAGCCGCCTCGTCGGGGGTGGCTCCGCGCGTGACAGCAGTGAAATGTCCAAGAAATCCCGTAACAAGGTCTCCGGACATGGCGAGGAAGGGGTTATCGCCGCCTTCGCCGCCGTCGTGTTTCACCTTGTCGCCTTCGACTGCAGGGGCGGCTGCGGCGCCGCCTCCTCCGATAACGATGGGAGGCGTGAACGAGTCAAAGATAGAGTACCACGCTACAATCATGGACCGGGTGAAGTCGTTCATCTCGGAAGAGTTGTGGTAGAGCGGCACGAGTCTCGGGTCGATCGCGGGGTGGTCGGGGCAGCACTGCTTGAGGTTCTTGATGACCCGTTCGTAGAGACGCACGAATTTCGTGACAGTGTCGTTGGCGGGAGCCCTACCGGTGTTAATCTGGTCAGCCATCCACAACATGGCGGAAATGTGGCCAAACCCTTGCAAGGTAGCAGTGCCCCAATTGGCAACTGTGGCGTCAATGAATCCAAATTTGTTTGGAGGAAGCATCCAGCACCCGAGGTACCCGGGATCGTCCATGTCGGTGCCGCGAGCAAACACGTCGGCCGTGGCGCGCACTGCGTTGCGCAGCATACCATCGATGCCGTAAAGGGTGTCGCCCCCTGACTTTGCCACGTTCTTCAGGCTCTTCACAAAATCAAGGCCCTCGGTGAAGTCACGCATGTCGTCCTGCGTGAAGTCCTTGAACATGGCATTCTGGAGCGTCTCGGCAGCCCAGGGGTACTCGTCGGTGTGGTTGAAGGCGTCGTCGATCTCGCCAAACACCTCGAGCGGGTAGTAGTCCTGGGTGTGCGGGAAGTACCCGATCAGGGGGTTGACGCGGCGCTGGTTGCCGTCGACGGCGCACTTGACGCGCGTGAAGGCGCGGCCGTCCTTGGCATCGGCAGCGAGGTCGCCCAGGAGCTCGCGGTTGATGACGCCGGACTCCTCGAAGCTTTGACCCGCACGCGGCGGGATGAACTCGAGGCAGTGGTCCAGGAAGTCGCTCAGGCGGTACGTGTCCCAGGTGTTGGTCGTCCACGAGCAGAACTCGATGTCGCGCTGGCGCGAGCGGAACTTGAACGCGTCGTCGTCGGGCCCGTACGCGGGGAACTCGGCCTTGGACCCGGTCTGGTGCTCGGACTGCAGCACCCACTCGTCGTGGTCGTTGTACTGCTTGCCCTCGAGCAAGGGGATCACGTAGACGCGATTCCCCTGGATGCTCTGGATCATCGCGCCGTCGCGGCGCGTGCGGAGAGCCGTGGCAGTGCCGGACTTGTCGGCGTACTTGTTGGTCTCGTCCTGGAGCCCGATGCGGTACAGGTCGCCGCGGGTCATGATCCACTGCGAGAGCGTGAGGCGATTCTGCTCGAAGATGCGGGACACCATCGCGTTGATGTCGGAGTGGGCCTGCGGGGTGCGGTTGTAGACGCCGAACATGGCAGCCTTGCGCTGGAAGACCTGCTCGGGGGTGGTGGGCATCCCCACGAAGGACCAGAGGTGCTCGGGCGAGAAGTACGCGGTGGGCTGCATGCGGAACTCGTTCAGGGCGTCGAGGATGATGGCCGACCAGATGTTGCTGGTGACGGCGTCGACGAACATGTCCCACTCGCGCTGGCCGTCGGGGGTCTTCATGTGGGTGTAGTCCTTGGTGAAGCCCTGCGAGCGGTAGAGCGTGTGCTCCTCGCGGCGGCTGACCTTCGACCAGATGTTGCGCCCGGGCACCTTGCGGGTGCCGACATCGGGAATGTCGAGCGGGATCTCGATGGTGCTGGCGTACACGCGGTCCTTCATGGTCTTCACAACGGGGAAGAGGTCAAAGATCCACGCGGTCGCGTCGTTCATGTACAGCTTGAGGGTCTTCCTGAGGATAACGGGATTGTCCTTGGCCCAGTCGACGTACTCGGACCAGTACGTCTGCACGTTCTCGTTGTACGCGGGGGTCGTGTCCGCGGCATTCTCCTGGGTGAACCGCTTGTCGAAGTTCTTCTGGACCCACTGCGAGTACGTCATGCTCGGCTTGGGCAGCATATCCGGCGGGAGGGGCGAGTCGTGGAACGTTTCCCCAGCTCGCTTTCCGAGTGCACTAGAGGAAGCCATGATTTTTTGTCACGCTCTTGCTTTTCTTGTTTGGGTTGGGTTGGGTTTGTTTGGTTGGTTGTTTGATGTGGGAGGGAGGGGTTCTCCGTAACACTGGCTCTTCCGCGATGAGTACCTCAAGGGCGATTTCTTCTAAACGCGCGCAAGGTTCACGGCAACGGGAATCAGCAAGCACGCAGTTCTTTTTCTCGTCTTATCTCTTCTGTTGCCCTCCTTCCTAATCTGGTAAGGCGCGGCAAAAAAAACACAGCAGAGTGGGAGGAGGAGAAGGTGGGAGTACGATGAACGGCCGATTCTCAGATTAATAACGGGGGCGCCCGTGCACATCTTATGGCACGTTTTCGCACTCCAGGCCCCGTGCGCAATAGCCTACGCGACGCCGCAAGCCGCGCTTTTGCACTACTCCGCGCAAAACGCGCCGCGATCGCATTACTTCGCATACGTGCATCAGACGGGGGCCCCCCGCGTACGTAGAACCGATCGCTTCCACCCTCCCAAGAGGTTCTTTCCTACGAGATCTGCGAGGAGATAGAGAGAGAGAGAGACAAACCCATGCTTGCGATAGCGCTCGTGCTCGTGTCGCTTCTCGTGCGTGCGCACGGGGCGCCGGCGTGCGAGAGCGTGTACCCGCGGCACCTCGACGTGGGCATGTACTGGGCGCGCATAAGCCCGGAAGGCGTGGTGACGTGGGAGAAGTCGTGCCCGGACACGGGCGCCGTCGCGGACGCGTTCGACCCGGGGCGCAACACGGCCATATGGACGCACGGCCTGCAGCCGGAGTTCGTGGCGAAGGGCGAGCGCTTCTGGGTGGAGAACGAGGACATGCAGTTCCTGGCGCCGTGGGTGATGATGGGCTGGAACGTGGGGATCTTCCAGTGGACGCAGTTCGCCGACGAGCGGCTCGCCCACTTCGAGCGCGCCGAGGCCAAGATCTGGGAGACGCGCTACTTCGCGGACATGCGCTACAAGCACACCAACAGGCACGGCGACGTCGTCATCTCGGACGCGCCGCGCAACGCCACCGTCGGCGAGCTCTTCGTGCACCACTACCTCCCGCACGCGCGCAGGCTGCTGCCCGGCACCGAGATCCGGCTCATCGGGCACTCGCTCGGCGCACAGCTCATCGTGCATGCGGCGCACCATCTGCACAGGATGCACAAGGCGCGCGCCGCGGCGGCGGCGGACCCGGCCAGCGCGGAGCAGATCCCGCTGCCGCACCGCGTGGCTCTGCTCGACCCCGTGTACTCGCCGGGGATCCAGGGCTTCCTGGACGACTACAACTGCGGGGACACGCTCGAGAAGGTGCTCGGGTGCTGCTCGGCGGCGCTGCACGACGCGGGGGTCGCCGTCGAGTACTACCGCTTCTCGTTCATCAACAAGTGCCTCTTCTCGTCGCAGGAGAACAACGACATCGTCCGCGCGAGCGCGTTCTCGCAGCCGACGGTGATGCTGTGGGGCGACCGGCACCTCGGCTCGTGCTACAGCGACGACCTGCTCTCGAGCGGCGGCAAGCTGCGCAAGGAGATCAGGAGCATCGCCGACCAGATGTCCAACCAGCACATCGTCGCCGTGCCCTACTACGCGCTCTCGCTCATCCACCCGCCCATGCGCTGCGTGCTCTCGGACGACGTGAAGGCGTGCACACCCCTCAAGAGCCTCGCGCTCGGCGCCGCCATGCCCACGGAGGTCGTGCTGCGGTGGTCCGAGCCCGCGGGCGCCGACAGCGACAGCGACAAGGCGTGCTTCCACCAGTTCGACGACGGCACGCGCGCCGAGACCTCTGCCACGATGACGGTCGACCCCGGCGACGACACGTTCTTCCTCCGCTCGTGCAGACACATCCACTCGTGAAAAACAAACAAACAAAGCAGAAGAGAGAGAGAGAGACAAAGCTCCCCGCCATTGATGTACAGAATAAAAAATGGACTCTTTATTCACAGGAGATAGCGCTGCAGCTTCGGTTTTATGCCGTACCGCAGGACAACGAAAAAGACGACGAGCACCGTGCCCGAAATAAGGACCTGCGACAGCACGCTGTAGTAGAAGACGATGCCGGGCTTGAATATCGCCAGGAGCACGGCGATGCTGCCCGTGGAAATCAGGGACGTCCCGATCATGCGCAGGTACGTGCGCTGTTTGCGCATCAGCGCCTCGCCGTGCTCCGCCTCGATGTACGCCCAGATCAGCACGACGAGTCCCATCATGATCCCGAAGCCGATCTCCGTGCCCAGGTTCGGGTGGTACATGATGATGAGCCCAATCACAAACGCAAACACCAGGTACACCACGGTGACCCCGTACATCCACAGGAGCGCGCGGCTGTGTGCTTTCGTGTCGACAAGCACGGGCGCACGCTCGGTGCTCTGCAGCAACGGTCGAGCCTCCATGTCTCTCTCTCTCTCTCTTCGTGTACCTCTCTCTCTCTCTCTCTGCTTTTCGTGAACACACTGTGGCGCGACGCACGGACGCGTGTACTGCAATATCGGCAAGTTATGGAGATTGGAAAGGAGTACGGATTTTATTGTGGAATGCCTTTCAATCTAACCGATTCATAAATCATCAAAGGATACATTTCAGCAGAATAAAATCAGTGATAGGAGGAGTATAGAAGAGAAAAACAGAAGGCTACAAAGAAAAAAAAGCACGAGTCGACAAAAGGGGGAGTGTTTTTTTTACTAATCCAAACCGGAGTCCTTCAACTTCTTGGCGATGATGGCGTCGTAGTCATCGATGTCGCGAAAAAAGGGACGCTTGTTGGAGTCCGACCCTGCATCGGTGGAGGCGATGTTGGAGGCACCGGCGGCGGCGCCCTGGTGCAACTTCAAGAGCTCCTGCTTCTGCTTCTCGACGCGTTCGAGGGCGCCGGAGGCGTACCGCGCACACGTCATGATTGCCGGGGAGAGTTGCGACAGCAAGTACTGCATGTTTTCGAACGACTCGGTGTACTTGGGGTCATTTGCGGAGGTGTTGACCATCTCGCTCATCAGGGGCTCGACGCGCTCCTTGCGGGCGCTGAGGTCGGCCACCTTCTCGTTGTAGATGGCCTTGTCCTCGTCGGTCTTCCCGGGCTCGCTGGAGATCTGCTTCAGGATTTCGATGGTCGCATCGAAGACCTCGGTGGTGCTGCGCTGGAGGGCCTCCTTGGCAGCCTTCTGCTTGGCCTCCTCGTCGGCGACAGCCTTCTCGAAGACGGGCTTCATCTTGTTCAGTTCGGCGACGAGCTCGGAGTTCTTCTTGAGAAGCGCGCTCATGTCGTCTGGTGTGGGTTTCTTGGTGTCGGCCATTTCGGCGGTGCTGTTGTTCTTCCTCAGGGATGCTTCAAGCGATGCCTCGATTACCTTTGGTAGCTGTTCGGGGATCCAATCAATCACGGATTTGCACGTGCTGTTATCCGGGGAGAATTGCTGATACTGCGAGTCCAGGAGGTAAGGCTTATCATGCCATTCGTATGACAGGATACTGCTGCCTTCGCGATACCCATCCGGGGTCACCGAAATCTCGACGGGTTTTTTCTGCACCAGGATGTGCGAGAGCGAGCCATCCTCCGCGGGGTGCGGGGTGTAGTCATTGTAGTGCGCGAGCGAAATATCTTTCAGGTAGCCGTTCTCGATCATGTGCGCGACGTTCTCCTTCACCCGGTGCAGGGCCGCGCCCGTCGGGGTGGACAGATCGTCCGTCATCGGGATCTCCACCTGCACCAGCAGCGCATCCTCGTCGGAAATCATCTTCTCGACCACGTGCCCGAGCACGGCGTCGCCCTTGTGGTGCAGCTTGACCCCCATGCCGAGCAGGTCGAGGCCCTGCAGCTCCTTCGCCGAAAACTGCGTGAAGCAGTCCTCCTCGATGGCGTCGTTCCCGCGGACAATCCACCCGCTGGGCACCGCCCGGGCAAGCATGCGCAGGTACTTGCCTTTCGCGGCGGGCTTCTCCTCGCCCTTCTTCTCGTCTGCCATTCCCCTTTTTTTTGAGGGAGAGTCCGTTTGTATGCAAGAAAGAAATCGCCGCGTGCCGCCTGTACTTACTTGGCGCGCGTATGTCACGTTTACTGCGTTTTTGTACTTGCACCGATGTGTTTCTCCCCTTACCTGGTTAATACTCCCTTTCTCGACTTAGGCCCCTGCATCGCCCGAAAAAAAACGAGAACCGCGGAGAAAAGCGTACATAAACGGCGGCGCGCGACGGGCTACTCAGCAAGGTGTCTATCCAGTCTTCCTCTGTTTGCTCTCTTTCTCTCTCTCTTTCTGATTGACGCGGCGGCTGGAGAAACGCGACTACCATAGGAAAAAAGGGGGGAGCAGAGATGAACTCGGACCCCGAGTCGAAACCGAAGAAGAAACGCAAGGCGTCGGCCCAGGGCGCGGACGCGCGCGGGACCAAGGAGGTGCGGTTTACGCGGCTCGCCCCGAAAAACATGAAGGAGCGTCAGAACGTGCTCCTCTCGTTCCTCATCCAGGTCGACATCGACCAGACCGAGCAGCAGCTGGAAGAAGAGCGCGAGGCGCCGACCAACTTCATGAAAGTGATCAGCGCGATGTCGCCGACACGCAAGCCCAAGACACAGCACGGCACACACATCCCCTCTATTTCACCCAAGACAAAATTCCAATAAAAGCTCGTTTCTTTATTCAAAGATATGTCAGTACATCGTTAGAGGGTTCGCGCCAGCTGAGACGCCTGCGGAGGAAGAATGTTTCTGCTCGGACTGCCGCACACTTGACGTGAAGGTCTCGTCTATGCCGCCCATCGAGAAGGACGAGTGCTGCGACGCCGTCTCGATGGGCTTATCACCCGTGAGCATTTTGATGATCTCTGTCTTGAACGCAGCGTCTGTCTCTGGAGCACCTTCGTCCATGTACCCAGACGGCGCAGCCATGCGCATCTTGAAATCGAGCTGGTTGTCCCCGACGCGTGTCGGTCCAATCAGCGGCTCGGATGCCTCGTCGGTGCGGTTCACAGCTTTGAAAAAGCCCTCCACATTGACTGAAGACAGCGACGTGCTTGTCGTGTTGCGCGCCACGAGAATGTCGCTCCTTATTTCCTCCTCTTCGCGAATTCTAATGCGCAGCGTTTTCTGCCGAGACACGTACAGACCCATCTCATTCTTCTTTGCCATCAGCCCCGCCAGGAACACGGAGTCGAAGTCGGGACTTCGCGCCCGCAACTTCCTGTCAGCCGCGTCCAGCTTATTCCACACGGCCTTCTCGGCCAGCAGCATATTATTGCGCTCCTCCCCCAGGCCGCGAAGCTTTGTGTCTATGCTGGTGCTCTCCGCTTTCAGCACGTTGATGTTTGCTTCGATCTGGCCAACCTTGTAATCGCCCGAGACGCGGATGAAGTACCGCTGGAACGGCGAGCCTGTGGGAACATTCTCGAGGTACTTGTCCACCATCCAGACCCACGCCCCGTCGAGTCCGCACAACATCTTTCTGTCTGACTGTTTCAATGTGATTCAAACGAGATGTATGTTTATAGATCCAACACCTAGGTGTTTTGGCTGTACACGTGTAACAGTGGTATATACGATTTTATTGTATTCAACACGGCGACGGCACGGTGCCAGAAGCTGACACGCACAGACACTACCGAGCCCCGCCCCCTGCTACTTTCATTTTCACTTCGCAGAGCGTCCTTTCCAGCACGGCGACACGTTTCTCTTGGCTTTCGATCGCTTTCTTCTGCTCGAATGTGAGATTAGCAAACAGACCGAAGTCGCCCTCTTGCGCCATGCTCATTCGCTGGTTGCTGTCAAGCAGTCTCCACTTGCGCCTTTCAGCCTCAATCCGTGCATTCATTAACGTCTTCTCCCATGATATGGCCTGTTTCAACTCCTCCAGCTCGTATTCTAATAGTTCGATTGCATACCAAACTGGGACTCGTTGCAAAGCTTGACTGTCCATGATAAACCATTCGATATGCAACTAAACGGTGCATACACATACACCGCCAAGAAAAAAAAGACCGGACGCTGGTCTGTATATACGCCAAATGTATGAGAACTGATATATACGTTGTCTCTTGTAGTAAACATGCATGTATGCACCGCCCCAAAATACACGAGGAGGAAACGTAATAATGCATAGCAGGAGCGCCGTGCTCATTTCTGTACTGGTCACACTATCCGTCTGCTCGAAAGCGGAAGCCCAGGTTGACACGTCCGGCGGCGAGATTGCAAAGTCCATCAACGCCGCCAACGCCGCGCTTGTCGCCGAGGCCGAGCTCTCGTGGCAGAGAACACTCGTACTCTTCGAGGAGATGAACGAGCTGTGGACAGGGCTCGCGCACAACGCATCGCGCCTGTACGTACCCACCGACCAGGCGGACGTGCGGGACATGCTCACGGTGCCCGAGTGCGTCGTCAGGGACGCCGAGCAGCACGAGTTCAACGGCACGGCGTCGCACGAGTTCATGTGCTGCCACCGCAGCCGGTTTGCGCCCCTGCGGCGGATCGTGCACCTGGGCACGGAGGCGCTCACCGACAGTGTCACGGACAGCTTTGGGACTTCTCCGGAAAAGGTCGTCACGAACATCGGCGACATGATGAGGAACGACATGCAGGGGTACGTGTGGCACGGCTGCAAGGACGACGTGTCGTTCCACACGCCCGAGCAGAACCTCGTGCGCGCGCTCGGGTACAGGCTCGTGGCCGGCGAGATCACGTCGATGTACCAGTTCGTGAAGGTGAGTCTGAGCTCGCTGCTCGCGTGTATTTACGACGCGCCGCTGCCGCCGTACTGCGTCTCGGACGCGCCACTGCAATTATCCAATATGAGCATCCCCTCGCTGCTGTACGAATCGAACCCGAACTTTGCCGTGTTTTGCAGCCAGGAGAAGCTTGAGGCGTACGAAGATTTCAGGATAACGGGGACGTGCACCGACGAAGACTGGGCGAAAGCGAAAGTTGGTCCCGCGGCACTATAAGCGACACCCGTCCCTTTATGTGCTGGCTGTCTGTCCTATCTATAGTTGGTGAATAAGCACGAGGACACGAAATGGATCCCTACAGAGCAACTCTCTGGGTGATTGCAATCACGGTAATTACTACCGGACTCGCTTTTGGGCATACCGATGAATCAAGGGACATCGATTCCAAGACAAACGCATTTGTCGGATCACTCAACTTCTTTGAAGACGTATGGAATTCCATCATGACAATCACACAATTTCTAGTCATTGTATGGGACTACGCTATCGGGTGGGCATACGTGATATTCCAGACTGCGTGCGACATCTGCGTAATTATGCTGGTATTTGTAAAGAACAAATTAGTATCCATAATCAACAGCCCCCTTCTTTCGATATAACATAGCGATTTTGAAACGTGCTCTTTACGATATGTACGATAAGGCATTCTAATACGATAATACATACACGAATAAAGACTGCTTTTATTTGCATTGACGTTTACATGTACATCCCCCATCCTTTGTCTTGTTGCACCAACAGCTAGGTTTCTTACCCCATTCCGCGAACTTCTTGCATGGCTCACAAACTACCATCGAAATAGTCGAACTAGGTACGTTGGGAAAGACTGTGTTGACTACAGGGGGTACCAAACACACATCAATGCTGCGAAGCATCCTGCCACAATGCGTGCATTGGAATGTCTCCGGCGGGTCCTCGTCCATCCGGTCTTCTCCTGGTCGTGTCAACCACTCCGAGTACGACATCTTCTGTGTGGGCGGCAACAGAGCGCCGCCGGTGTGATCTTGTCCGCCATCCATTCTTGCTCACGCGCCCTGCCAAACGTGCCTATACGATAAAGAAAAGCACTCTCACACTTTGCGCGCGTTCCGTTATAGTCGTAAACCAATAAACACTATAGGTCGCCGAAATACTCGCGATGCTTACGGTAGAATACATACGCTGTGCATACTTAGCATAAAGAACGAGAAAGAGACACACACACAAAAACAATGCCGCGCAGGAGTAAAGTCCACGCGTCGAAGTACGACAAGACGTACGAGCGGCCGAACCACAGGTTCAGGAACTGCGTGTTCGCCGTCTTCTACGTGATCCTCGCGATGTTCTCTGTCTTTATCGCATTCTTTGTGATTGCGGCATTCGTGGTGGGCAACGGCGCGCCGCTGGCTTTGATCACGTCGGCGGGGCTCACGGCCGCACAGGTCGACCAGGAGTTCAAGGACGCGCTGGCGATCGACGACCCGAACTCGAAGGAGTTCCAGGATTTTGTAAAGACAGTCAACCTCTTCGAGGACACGTGGAACTTCCTAGTGACAGGCCTGCAGATGCTCATCACTGTTTTCGACGTGTCACTGGGTGTATTCTACCAGCTGTTTCCCATATTTCTAGACATAGCCCTGGCGATATTCAAATTTATCTTCGGGACGCCGCTGCGGGATGCGATGATGGAGGTGCTGCTGTGGGCCACGGAGGCGCTGCGCATTGTCGCCAACACCGCGACGCGGTTCGCGGGCACGGACCAGACGTTCGGCGTGGCCAACGAGAACGTCCCCGGCGAGACCGAGGGCTTCGTGTTCGGCGCCGGCACGGGCGACCCCGGTGCCCCCGTCACGCAGTTCTTCGTGTGGCTCTGGAACATCTGCGTGAAGGGCATGGCCAACCTGCTCATCGGGATGGGCAACAGTGTGTCTGACTTCTTCGAGATGATATTCAACGTGTTCCTCAAGTACCTCGGCAAGATCATGAAGACGTTCACGCGGCTGCTGGAGACCTTCGATGTGACGAAGCTCGCGGGCAAGTGGCTGCAAGGCGTGACGGGCACCTTCTCGAAGATCACGCGGTACCTGTCGCCCTCGTGCTTCCAGAACATCCTGCAAAACTACGGCCAGTGTGCTGGCCAGGAGATCCTGCGTGCCGGCCTGAACCCGTTCGTGAAGGGCCTCAAGAAGCTGGGCGTCAACGTGAAGAACCCCGTGAAGAAGTGCGACGTCAAGAATATCGACAACCCGTGCGCGGGGGGCACGGACGACCCAACGGAGTCGGTCGACTACAAGCTGCTTGCCGAGCAGGCGCGCTCGGACGACCCCGTGTTCGGGCTCGGGCTGTGCGACGAGGTGCAGTGCTTCGAGGACGTGTCGACGCTCCTGGAGAACTTCCGCGCCCTCGACCAGAGCTGCGACTTCTGGACGAACAGCACCGCCACGGCCTTCTGCATGGTTGCCGTGCGCGACTTCAGCATTGTAAATAGCACCAGCACCGCCGAGCAGGACATCGAGTCGATCGGCGCGGAGCTCTGCCTCGTGCTGCGGGAGCAGGTCCTGCGCCGCTGCGACATCGGCGAGCCGCCGTTCTCGTTCGACATCGACTTTGTCGCCGACGAGATATGCATCGCGGACAAGTCCGGGTCGCCGGACCCGTTCGCCGCCGACTGCGCGTGCGGGAACAACGCGCCGCTGTGCGACGAGGACTGCTGCGAGCAGTACGCGCGGCAAATCAACGGGCAGGTGCTCGACCAGCTCGGCGACCGCACGTGCGCCGAGGCCCTCGACCTCTTCCGGGAGAGCGAGGTGTGGTGCCCCTTCATGGACGAGACGTCGTCGAGCATCCCCTTCTTCGGCGACCTCGGGTACACGCACGTGATCTGCAACTACTACCACAAGGTGTTTGCGCCCGCGTGCGGCAACCCCTTGCTCCGGGTGCGCGACGCGCCGGTGGCGCCGTTCCTCCCGGCGTACATCACCGACAGCTGCGTGCGGCTGGTCGACACGGTGGGCGTGTGCCTCCCCATCGACACGTCTGTGAGCGACATCTCGTTCGGCGTTGTGGAGGCCCAGGACGAGATCGACTCCGACGAGGTGTTCCGGCTGAACAACCTGCGCACGTTCGAGCCGCTGCCGATCGTCACGTTCTTCGGCGACGACGCGACGCCCGACGAGATCATCATGAAGACGCTCGACAAGTACTACTGCCAGCAGTTCTCGATCGTGAACAACAACTCGAACCCCATCTTCGAGGCGCAGCCGTGGAGCGTGCAGTCTGTGATTGGGAGCTACTGCGACTTCTCGGTGATCTCCGCGCTGTTCACCGTGGACGTCAGCGCGGACTTCACGACGAAGCTGCGCACGGAGGACGGCGACCGCATCACGGGCGACCTGGAGGGCATCCCCGCGGGCACGCCCGTCTTCGGCGCGTCGATGCAGACGAACGACTGCACGGACCAGACGGGCAGCAACCCTGACGAGGTCAACGAGCAGGCCGTGTGCGCCGCGCGGTTCCAGACGGAGATGAACGTGCAGACGGAGCTCGCGGCCACAGAGGCCGACATGTCGCTGCGGTCGCTGGGCGAGACGGCGCTCCAGGGCGACGACATGAACCACGTGAGCGGGATCCAGGACCTCGACCCCGAGGACCCGCAGTACGCGCGCAAGGAGCGCGAGCTCGAGGAACTCGACCGCACAACGGACCTCAACGCGGACTGGGAGACGGACGACCCCGAGACGCTGCGCAACGAGACGGCCCCGTTCCGCCGCACCTTCCCGCAGCCCCCCACCGGCGCGGACGCCGACAACCCCTTCCAGGGGATCATCAAGGACACAGCCCCCGGCGGGCGCACAGTCTTGTCCGTCGACCCCACGGGCGCCGACCCGCATGCCCAGTGGGCAGCCAACCCACACGCCGCCGTGTGGAAGGGCTTCTTCCAGGGGATCATCGACGTGATCGAGGACAAGCCGCTCTTTAGAAACAAGGACAGCAAGAAGTCGCTGGACGAGTGGCGCAGGGAGAAGGCGGCGCGGATACAGAAGAAGAAGATCGACATGATTCTGCAGCAGGAGGGCCTGCTTGGGTCGGACGCAGAGGATGAGGAGGAAGACCCCACCCAGTTCAGCTACGACGACACGAGCTACGCGAGCAAGGGGCGCGGGCGGCTCATGGGGCGCCGGCTGCAGTCGACGGGCGACCCCATACTGGACGCCCAGGCGAGCGAGCTGATTGCACAGCTGCGCGACATCCCGGACACGCTCGAGCGCACAACGCCCGACCAGTTCGCGCAGCACCAGGCCGAGACGGCCACGACGCAGATGGACCTCATCGCGGACCACCTGCAGACGATCGTCATCCCGCGCATCTTCGACATGTTCTACGCTGCGGCCCTGAACGGGAGCAGCGCCGTGTTTGGCAGCGGCACGGCGAACGGCGGCGAGAAGAAGTGCCGCGCCACCATGTCGGACCCGTACCGGTGCTGCGACGCCGACGCCACGGCCTACGAGTGCTGCCGCGGCCTGCTCTTCTGCATCCCGCTCCTTCCCAACGGGGTGTTCATCGACCGCACCACGGCCGAGAACGCCGACAAGTGGCGCTGCGAGGAGTTCGACCTGCCGCACGAGTACTGGTACACGCTCATCCGGATCGTGACGACCAAGCCGGTGAACTCGCTGATCGAAAACTCCGGGTCCGCCGAGTCCATCCTGCGCACGCTGCTCGGGTGGCTCACGTTCAAGGACAACGACGTCCCAGACAACTCCGTCGAGTGCCTTATGGTGAAGTCGGCGTACTTCTGGTTTGGGATCCTCGCGGTCTGGGGCATCGCGGTGCTGTTCTCCCTGCAGATGGCCACGGAGCTGACGCTGTACTACCAGAACCACAACCGCATGACGGAGGGGATGCAGGATACCGAGCTCGTCGACGAGCGCGTGACGGAGCTGGAGATGGAGCTCAAGAGGGAGGGGGTGATTGACGATAACGGCCAGGGCGCAAACGAAGTATAAACACGGCATACTCTCTCGTCCCACCATGAGATACACAATAAAGACGCACCTTACATATCGAGATCCGATGCAAATGTTTGGGAACAAGCCGACAGTAAAGGAGCAGCGCAACAAGGCGTTCAACGACTACGAGCGCCAGCGCATGCGCAACGAGTACCGCATGCAGCACAGCATGCAGCAGAACTCGCGCAAGGCCCGCGCGTGCGAGACGAAATCCAAGGAGCTGCTTGGGAACGGCATGCGGCACGAGGCGGAGGAGCAGTTCAAGATGATGCAGATGTACGAGAGGGAAAACAAGGACATCCAGCGCAACCTCGAAGCGCAGCAGATGGAGAGCCTCAGCCTGCAGCGCGGGATCCGGTACAGCGACATGGCGGACATGTCGCGCACGTCGGCGGTGGCGTTCTCGCAGGTCGCGGGGTCCATCCACATGAAGCGGATCGAGCACACGAACGAGCAGCGCAACAAGGCCAAGGAGAGCCTCGACGACAAGATCAGGGAACTCAGCAGCACACAGGACGAGATCCGCGACGAGATGCTCGCCGACGACCACGCGGGCCCGTCCGACGGCAACGGCTTCGCGTCGTTCGAGCAATTCGAGGACTTTATGAACGACATGCACAAAAAGGACCTCGAGTCCCAGTTAGACAACACCGCCCCCCAAACTCCGGCGTGGCTCCTTGCCATCGAAAACAGTGCAGACACCGCGCCCGTCGCCGCCCCAGCCCAGGCAGAAGGCGCGTCGTCATCCCTCTCTTTCACTAGGCAAAAGCAAGGCGGGGGCCACAGTAACACAAGCGACTCCGTGCCGCCGGGCTCCTCTGTAAATGATGCAGACGATGACAATGATGAATAAAAAAAACGGAAGTAAATCAAAATGTGTATTCGCATTCCTGTCTGTATGTATGTGCGCGCGTGTTTTCTTTTGTTGTTAACTCACAGCGTGCTCAGAAAATCAGGGAGCGCACGGTGCCATCCTGCGCGCACTGTCTGTGCAAATAGCTCGAGCCGGTAGTCGCACCGGAACATGCCCTGGAGCTGCTGGTAGAACTCGACGGGTTTCTCCACTGACAGGTGGGCGGTCACGACGCGCACGCGGCCCGTCTGCTTCAACGTGCGCAGGCACGCGGGCGAGCCGATGCCCCCCGCAAGGTAGTACTGCACGGCCGCGGAGCCGTAATTCTTGGCCTGCTTCTTGACGTTCTCCACCTCCACAATATCGAGGTGGCACACGATGCACTGGAAGGGGAACCCCCACACGTCGAGCATCTCCATGGCCGCGCGCACGTGCGTGCTCGGGGCGCCCACGAGGACGACCGCGCCCTCTGCCGCCATGCCGTACAGCGGCAGATTCTGCACCTTCACCTTCTTCGTGTACTGCGCGTCCATCTCGTACCACGGGAGGTCGTCCACGAGGAACAGGTTGTACGAGTCGATCTTTGGCCCGTCGCACGTGCCCACCCCGAAGAACCTCCGGGCGTCTGCGCGGATGCGGTCGTTCTCGAGCACGGCCAGCCGGCGCGTGTAGTCGCCCTCCTCCTGCACGCCCAGCGCGGGCCGTCCGCGCTTGTTGTACCTGCACTGCGTGCTGATCTCCGTGCGCTGGTTGATGAGCCACCGGATAAGCTGGTCGAGATCGTACACGCTGCGGTCGTCGACATTGAAGTTCGTGTACGCTTCCATGAGCATGTCCTCGGTGTTTGGCGAGTGCCGGAGCATGCCGCGCATGTGCAGGAGCAGCATCAGCGCGCCGTTTGGCGCCAGCTTCGCCGTGGGCACCTCGACACGCGCGTTGCACCCGCGCCGCGGGCACTGCCGCGCACTTGTGAACATGTCGAAGTGCGTGACCAGGCAGTCCCTGCAGTACGTGTGCCCGCACCCCAGTGTCACTGGGCAGCAGAAGAAGTCCCCGCACTTCGGACACACCAGCACTCCTTCCTCGCTTGTCTTGTGACAGACAGCGCGGAAGTGCGCCTCCCTCTCCAAATCCGTGTTCTTGTCCTTGTCATCATCGTCGTGCGCAAAAAAGGCCAACAATTTCGGTTTACTGCTAGACATCGCGCGTTTTTTTGTTTCCTTCTGCTGCCGCTGCCGCTTTGCCGCCTGATGAAACTATGTCTTCACTAGTGCACCTAAAACGCACACCTGCGTCCTGCTCCATATACGCAAAACCCGATAAGCTTACGACACGCCCCCTTTTTTTACCACCGCACAAAAAGCGGATGTACAGAGGTACTACTCGTACCTGCGGCGCTCTCCCGGCGCACTCTCCCACCCGTAAGTACACGCGCGCGGACGCATGTTGATTTTTTTTCGATAAACAAAAGAAAACGGGTTCTGAACCCGATTCCATTCCCACCCCGAGCCCTCTATTCAGGAAAACAGTCACAGCTCCTCTTCCTAATATCCGAAGGCGCGTGGATAGGTGTTTACTCAAAGCTCCGTATATTTCAGGAACTGTGCCAACACTCTTGTATTTTTTTTCCGGTGCACTCGATGTGTATTTTACGAGCCGCCGACACTAAAGAAGATAGAGAGAGAGAGAGAGAGAGAGAGAACGCGCGCGCCCTTTTTATTCGTTTCATTTGGTACATGCAGAGCAGCCGCGCAATGCAAAAAAGAATGAAGAAAAACACGATTATCACGCTCGGGGTTGTCGGGAGCAACGCCAAGCGGAAGGCGTTGCTCAAAACAACAAAGGGCAAGGCTACACTGAGACCCACGTACTATAGGAACTCCTGCTTGAACCCTGTCCGCGAGGTAACGAAGCTCTCGCGCTACGCGGCAGCCTCGATGCTCGTGAAAGCCGACACCCTGGACTCCCGCGCGGTCCGACACACGCATACCATCAGCACAATATCGAGAGAAACGTGCGCGTTATTCCCGACGAGTATGAAGTACTTCTCGCTCGATATGACGCGGCACGTGTCGCAGGCGATCGACAAGAACGGCCTGTTCCACTACATCCAGGCGCTGTCTCTTGTCATATCCGCAGTGCGTTACGCCATTAACATAAGCGCCGGCGTGTCTGACGACGAGATCCGCGAAAAGGTCGTGTGCAACTGGTCGTTCTACGAATACCTGCATATCAAAGCGCTGGCCACCAGCACGTCCGTGGGCCCGTGCCGCAATTGCGTGGGAGGGCTGCTTGTGCTCAACTACGATAGCAAGCGCGGCGCGACGATCGTGTGTTCCCAGTGCAACTCCAATTTGATTGCCCCCGGGAACCCCGAAAGCAAAAAGACGTGGCGGATCGAACAAACCATCGAATTGCTCGAGCGGCTCGATGTTGCCAACGGCATATCGAAGTCGGTGACTGTCGTGAAGACTTCCGGAGAGAACAAGCAGGTGCACGTGGAAACCGTGTTCCTCGTCCAGGAAATGGGCGAACCCAACGCGCACGCGTACGACAGTGGCTCCGGAGGCATCGATATCGGCCCCACATCGCTCGTGACGATCCTGGTCCCAAGCACCATGGGCTCCAAGGTCCGCTGTTTCCCCCTCAAATTCCACAACACTAAGGTATCTGTATGCAAACGGTTTTGAATAAATATCACGCGCATTTTATTACCACCAAATACAAACAGAACCAAAAAAAGAAGAGGCAAAGTGCAACAAAATCACGTAGTTTCCATGAAATCGTCGACGCCAGGGAGGCCCATGCTGTCCTCATCCATGCCGTCCCTGTTGTCGTCACTGCCGTCGTCGTCACTGCCGTCGTCGTCGATATCTACAACAGCCGACGAGATGGGCCGTGACTCGGACGATCGCGCGCTCGCGGATGGCGCGTGCGGGTTGCGCAGCACCCGTTGCAGTGTTTCGGAGGCGGAAACACCGCGGGCGCGGCGAGACCCGCTGCTGCTGCTGCTGCTACTACTACTACTGCTACCACCGCTGTCGCCGCCGTTGTCCGACTCGTCATCCGACTCGTCGTCGTCCATCTCAAACACCCCGCCGTCCGCACCCGACTTTGCTCCGGACCTGGCGCCGGACCCCTTATCTGACCGGGCGTCCTCGGCCTCCGGCGCCGGAAGCACCTGCGCAGCGTCGTCCTGCGCAGGGTCATCGGCCTCGTCCATAAAATTTGGAATGCCCTCTGTGATAATATTGGCGACCTCCCGCTGCGCGGCGACGACAGCGGCATAGTGCGCGTTCACCACGTCCTCGTTGCGCACGCCCTCCTCCGTGCCGTCCGTGATGCGGGCCTTCTGGAACTTGTATATGTTATCCCCGGGCGCCTCGGCAATGAACGCCGCGCCGGCGTTGTCCATCTCCATGAAACATCTCTGCATCACGCCCGATATTTTCTCCTTCATCGCGCCGGTGACGGCCTCCTTGTTGTTGCCGATCCACACGTCGCGCTGCACCGTGTCCATGTCGATCACCTCGATGTTCCCGTCGGCCAGCGCCTGCGTCGTCGTCCTGATCTTGTCCAGCTCCAGGCGCGCGAACGACGGGTACCGCACGAAATTGTACAGCTGCCCCGTCACAGGGCTGGGCTTGTCGATGTCTATGCAGTGCTTGTAGTGCAGCATCAAGTTCTTCTGCTGCACCAGCGGATGCAGCTGCATGGCAACCTCGAGACTGATTTCGCGGATCGGGTTGTTCATCCGCAGCGCAGACATGATGCAGTGCGTGTCCATGTCGACATCGAAGCCGTTGAACGTGTAGTTGCGATCCTTCGGGAGGATCGAGCGGTCGAAGCTCCCCGTTACAGACACGAGCGCATAGTCGGACACGTACCGCGGGTTGCGCAGGATCATGCGCCGCCCGGGCCGCGGATTGAGACTGACGCGCGTGTACAGCCACGGGTAGTTTTCGTCTGGTACCCCCGAGAGGAAGTCCTGCCTGGGCGTCTTGTCGAATTCGAGGGCCTTGATAACATGGCCCACAATGTCTTCGTACATCCCGCCCTCGCACACCAGCCCGTAGTTGATGAGCACGCCGTACTTGCTGTGTTTCGCGCCGGCCTCGTGGAACCCGACCGGCACGTCGTCCTTGACGACAGGCAGCTTCTCGTCCTGCGACAGGAAGATGTACTTGTGCGAGAACACACTCAGCGACTTAAGCGCAACAAGACACTGCTCGATGCTGGCCGACGAGTATATGACATTCTCGTTGCGCGACGAGACGTGGATCATCTCGGACAGCGAGCGGAACGATTCGTCGCCGAAACGCACAAACGTGCCGTCGAACTCCTTGGGCCCCGCGGCGACGTCACTGTCCGCGTCGTCGCCGTCCCCTCCGAAGCCATCGTCGTCCAGGAGCGGATTGCGCATCTGCAAATCCACCGGCTGCAGGAAAAACGGATTGTTCCCGACGCCGCCCTTGCCACCTCCCACGGCGCCTCCGCCTCCGCCTCCTCCTCCACCCCTGCCCCCCTTGCCGCCCTGGTGCCGCCCTTGCGGGAGGGCGACGGCGAGGTCGAGGTTGCCCCCGTACACCGCGTGGGTCGGGTCGGGCTTGCCGACGAATTTTCCCGGGAAGCGGATCTTCTTGGAGTAGTCGTCGATGCACGAGTTGACGCGGTTCTTGAGGAACTTGAGTGTGTAGTGCAGCGCGGGCGGGATGTACGAGTCGACGAAGCGGCCGAAGGTGTGGATGACGATGTTGACGGTGCACTTCGGCGTCCACTTGCGCATCATGGAGACCTTGAAGGGCTTCCCGAAGAACATGCCCAGCGGTGTGCAGTGGTGGATCAGGTACTGCTCCAGGATGGCGCAGCCCATCGCGTACTTCTTCATCATGTACTCCGTGCGGTTCGACGAGTAGTCGAGGCCGAGCGAGCGCATCTCGCTGCGGAGCAAGGGGACGCAGTTCTCGAACGCCTGCATGTCGATGTGGTTGTAGCCCTCCATGATGTCGGCGAGCTTGGCATACCACCCGCGGATGCAGTGCGCCTTGATGTTGATGCGGCGGAACTCGTCGACGCTCATGATCGGGTCGAGCGGGTCGCCGATGCGGCGCGCGGGGTTGTTGTGCTGCCGCACATACACGAAGATGTACCGCGACACGAGCGCGTCCTTCGACGTGATGAGGTCGCTCCCGAGGTCGCCCTCGTTCTCGTTCCCGCAGTCGACGAACGTGGTCGGGGCCTTGTTCACGTACGTCATCGTCTTGCGCACCTTGTTCCCCCACTCGTCCTCGACGTACTCGAGCACTTTCCGGATAGTCTTCTGCGCGGACATCTCGTAGCGCTTCCTGGCGTCGGCGCCGTCGCCCTTGGCGAAGAACCGGCGGATCGACGCGTCCTCGTTGAAGCAGCAGTTGTCCGACGATGTGGCGTTCACGGTGTTGTACAGCTCGGACTCGGACGTCACGTCCTCGATCGTCTCCCGCAGGCAGCTGTGCATCGCGCGGTCGGCAATGTATGTCTTCCCGACACCGGCGTCGCCGTGGATGTACATGTTCGTGTGCACCGTCGGCGAGCGGTCGAAGATCGAGTTCATGTTGAGCCAGATGAACGCGAAGAGGGCCTGGTTGGTGGCGATGCCCTCGTACAGGCCCGCGCTCTCCGTCATCCAGATCACAAAGTTGTCGAACGTCGAGAGCGTCGGGTCGGTGATCGGCAGCTCGAAGTGGAAGTCCTGCAGGTTGTTGTCGGCCCAGTACTTGTTCAGCTTCGCCTGCGTCGCCGACACGTTGAACTCGCCCGTGCAGTACCGGTCGAACTTGTCGAACGTCACATCCTTCAGCGTGTTCATCTGCCGGATGAACTCCTTGGGGTCGTCCCCGTACAGCTTCTTCAGCAGCGCCGCCGCCTCGCGGAACGGCATCTTCATCCCGAGCCCGATGAAGTCGTCCAGGAAGATGTCCGTGCGCCCCTGGTACCCGTCCGCCATCCCGAGGAGCGCGCGGTTGTCCTCCCGCTCGTCCTCCGTCATTTCGCGCACGTTCCCGAAGGTCTCCAGGGAGAACCCGCCGTTGCCAGCGTCGCCCCCCGCATCGGGGCCCAGCTCCGCCAGGATGTCGTTGTCCGTGTCGGGCCCGACACCTATCCCGCCCGCGTTGATGGCCGCGAAGCCCGAATGCAGGCGGTTGAAATCGTCCATGCCAAACTCCTCTTCGTCTTCGTCGTCGTCGTCGTCGCCGCCGCCGCCGCCGCCCCGCGCGACAAACTGGCCGCTGGCATTCCGCTTGACATCGACGCGCCGGCGCTTAGCGGTGCTCAGGGTGCTCCCCGAGTCCTCCAGCGTGAGGCCCGCCTCTGCCGCGCGCTTCTGCATTTGCGTCCTACGGGCGTGCTCCGCCTCCATCCTCTCGAGGTTGTCCGCCACTTCCCGCATGTGCTTGCTCCACTTCACATCTAGCTTGTTCTCCTGGAGGCACGGGAAGATGCGCGACATGAAGCGGGTGACGTTCCAGAACTGCGGGATGATGCGAAAGACAACCTCCTGGTTCGGGAACGTGAGCTGCACCCTGTCGTGGCGGTCGCAGTAATAGTTATCGATCCGGCGCTGGCTGTCGCACACGCTCGGGCTGGTGCCCTTGAACGCGTGCCGGATGTGGAACTGCTTCTTGGGATGCAGGAAGTTGTCCTTGTCGTTGATGGGCCGGTCTGTGCAGAGCCGGCGGCGCACGTCCTGGGTCATGCTAATGCCCAGCATGGTCCCGCACAGGATCGTCAGGGCCTCCTTGTCGTGGATGTACTTGAAGAGCTCGTAGATGTTGAACTCCTGCGAGGGGTTTGTCTTGGTGGTTTTCGCGCCGCGCTTGGCATTCTTCTCGGGGTCGAAGAAGGTCCCGTCGGGCAGGAGCGGGTACCGCACATTCTGCCAGGCCTCGGCAAACACGTCGCTGAAGCTGACCTCGGCGTCGGCGTGCTCGACCACAACCAGCCGGTGCTCGACGATCTTGCTCGACTTGTTGCGGTCGACCAGGGCCTCGAGATACACACTCACCGGGTACGTCTTCCACGAGGCGACGGGGTCGTTGATGCGGTTGTAGATCACGTTCAGCGTGAAAAGAATCAGCTCCAGGCCCGCGGCAGACACCACGGCGCGCGCGGATTCCTTGTTGATGTTCTCGAAGCGCGTCGCGCCGTTTTTGTACATGAACTCGGGGATGGGGATGACGTAGATCGACTCCCCTGTAACAATCAGCTTCTTCTTCGTGCCCACCTTGAAGTCCGTGCGGTTCATCGGCCATCCATTCGGGATGGGTCTATACTTCATTCGCCGGACCATTGTGGCGCTCGCGACACACACATGAACTGTCAGCAAAAGGGAAAAGAAAAACAACACTATCTCTCCCAAGAGGGAAATACAAAGCAGAAGAGAAGAAAAAAAACCACGACTCCTATATCGGACCAAAATCTCCACGTATTCTTGTACCCGCCCTTCTTATGTATAATCCCTTCTAGTCGTTCGTAACATACACCACGAACGCAAAAATTTATTAGGGGTTCAAACATGTAGCGGCCAAAAAAAAATCTCCCTAGCGGTATATTGCAATCCTAACCCCGCAATATATACACGCACATTGCCAACTCTCGCTTTTTTGTACCTTCCTTGAGTTCGCGCCCACTACCTACTCCAAAATACCCTTTTTGGCAATTTCACCGAATACCATCTTTATTGAGACATATAAAAGGCTAAAATCGGCATAGCGCGACTTATTGACATGTGCACGCGGAAAGGCAATACTAAAATGAGAAAGAGAATCCAAAATCGAACGGGCTGAGCCCGCGTCTGTCGTTCACCTCCTGCCCGGGCTTCGACGGCGGCGTAGGCACCGCGAAAATGCCAAACGCCCACCTGGGCTCCCCTCCCTGCGTCAGCCTCGGGACAGACTCCACCACTGGGTCCCGCTCGGGCTCGGGTTCCGGCTCGGGCTGCGGCTCGGGCTCCGGCTCGGGTTCCGGCTCGGGCTCCGGCTCGGGCTCCGGCTCGGGCTCGGGCTCGGGCTCTGGTTCCGGCTCTGGTTCCGGCTCTGGTTCCGGTTCCGGTTCGGGCTCGGGATCCTTCTGAGATGCAGCCTCCTTGGCCTTGCGATCCGCTTCCCGGCGCCTCTTCTTGTCCTCCTTGCGCTTCTTCTTGTCCTCCTCATCGAGAAGGTCCTGCAGATTGCGCTCGCAACTGCGCTCGCGTTCGACGCCGACCTCCTGAATGAATTCACCGAACCCGTCGAAAATGGCTTCGTACTCCCCCGTGGACCACTCCTTTTCTTTCTCCAGACGCTCCAGGGTGAGCCCCTTCTTCGGGGTGTACATAGTCCGAATATAGAGCATGTGCTGGACGACCTTCCATATGAGCGGCCGGATGGTCTTGTTGGAGAACTTGGGGGTACCTTCGAAGTGTCGCCCGAGATGCTTCCGTATCAACTTCACGACCCTGTCGCCGAAAACATGGTCCACGAGACAGGCTTCCACGATGTCGTACAGCCACCGGACGATCTTCGAGATCCGGGTATCGAAGTTGCGAAAGAGAATCACGCCGGCCTGGTCGATGTGCAAGCAGAACATGTCCACGTCCCCCGATTCATTCCAGTGCTGGATGTGGGCGTTGATCAGGAACGCTTTGAGTGGCGCGTACGTGCACTCGACTGTACGCAGGGTGGGCGAGACCCTTTCGAGGCCCGCCTCGCGGTCGAACTCGGTAAACCGCGAGTCGATGCCCAGCACGAGCTTGCGCGGAGGTGTCAGCGTCACTGGGATGCCCTCGGGGACCTTCCCGATATGCATCGTGTAGTAGATCAGCAGGAGCGTCTCCAGAATCATCCCAAGCAGGAGGTGCGGATCATCGCTATTGGGGACACCGACCATGTGGAACTGCGCGGCGCGGGCAGGATCAAACATGTACGAGTGGAACGAAAGCGATATCGCGTCGATGAGCGTCAGAGTGGAGCCATGGCCCGGCCTTACCTGTGCACCCCGGCAGGCCAGAAGGTACGACACGACGCGGGCGCCGGTCCACTGGGCGATGTTCATGGGGTACGCGACCCCGGCCAGCTTGAGTTTCTGCAGCGCAACGGAGGCGTAGACAACACGCATGCCCATCGGCATGAGATCCCATAGCGCAATCGCGCGGAAAAGGCACCCGTTGAGCCGGGGCTCGTTGAAGAACTTCAGGTTGATGCTGAGTACGCCAGCCCCCGGGGTGCTCCTGAGGACCTCGATGGCCTTCGCGTGGTTGTGCACCCACTTGTGGGCGGGGAACACGCGGACCTGCTTGTCGTTGGGGCCCACGGTGCGCGGTTCGCGCCCGCACAGGACGGTGAAGTATTTCTTGCTGCACTTCAGCGTCCACACGCTGACTTCCAACTGCAGGCTGAGCAAGGCCCGCGTAATCAGGTCGTACATCTGCTTGCCGACCCTGAAGAACGCCCCAAGCGTGTTCTCGTCGTCAAGGCCCTCGTACTGCGCGAATTCCACGATCGGCAGGTCGTCGCCGTCTTCCAGCCCGAAATTGTCGTTGCCGTCGAGCATGATCTCGTACAGATTCGTGTTCAGCTCCTCCAGGTCCGCGTACTGGCCCTTGCTCACGCGCGTCTTGCCTATCATGCGCGACCCGTCGCCATTGTCGGACCTCGTTTCGGCATCAGGGGCGGTGTCGGTGTCGGTGTCGGTGTCGGGGTCGGCGTCGTCCGCGGACTCGTACTCCGAGTCGCCATCTCCGCTGCTGGGGCAGGGCTCCTCTTCAATGGTAATCTTGGCACTCACGTGGATTTCGCCGCCGTCCTTCGGGGCGTTCGCAACGACTGCCGCTTTGGTACACTCCGTGAGGAGCCTGGTTGCCACCGTGTGCACGGCACCGCACTGGCACGTTTTATATTTGTGAAGACACGTGCATTCGGCAGCGACTTTCTCCATGATCTCGCCGAGACCCCGAACCAACTTCATGTTGTCCTTGGACAGTTTGCAAGTACACCTCTCCATGTTTTTTGTGTATCTCTTTTCTTCGTATGGGCTAATCGATCCACTTGGTAGTAAATGACCAGAAAAAACAGGGAGAAAGCCACAGGACGAACTTCTATCTATTGATACTCGCTACTCTGCTCCTCCCCCCCCCCTCCCCTGCCAATCCCCCGCAAAATATACCTAAAACCTCAGGGTCCAGTACTACGTCGCCACCAATACATGCACTTTATTGTAATTCGTGTATACAAAAAAACGATACACCAGATATTTCTTTCAAACGACAAAAAAAGGGGGGACCAAGAGCAGAAAAGGGTCCCGCCGCGCCGCTCTTTACCCAAACACCTTCTCCGAGACCTTCCGGCGGTAAACATTCACATAGGCGGGTGTCACAGCAGGCAGCACGCTGCGCCCCGCGGCGGCCAAAACTAGGGTCCGCTCGCGCGCTTCCCGGGAGACAAGGAGCTGCTGGCCGAACAGGAACATGAACCACCCGCACGCCCACGAGTTGTTCTGCGGCGGCACGGCTGCCTTGCGGAACCACCGCTCCTCGGCGACTCCGAGGCACGGCTGCCCGCCACTGTGCTTCACGTAGGCCTCCCTGAGGTACGTGCATATCCCGGTGAGGTTCATGCGGTGCACGCGGTCGGTGACGAGCGTGGGCAGCGAGTCGAAGACGTAGAGCAAAGGCTGGTTGCACAGCCTGTCGTACGGCCGATACACGACGTACAGCAGCCAGTGGATGTTGCTGTAGTTGTACGGGATGATGATCACCTGCTTGTCGTGCAGGATGAACTCGCCGCTGTCGCGGGTTGCCCAGTGCACGAGCCGCTCCTTGTAGTTCTCGGCGGCCTGCGCCTGCACGTTTGTGGGGGTCGTGTTCACCATGAGCTGCTTCATGAAGAACGAGCTCATCACGTACACATCGCGGTGCTCGTCCACCGGTGTGCGCAGCGGCCGCAGGCGCCCAAACAGGAAGTGGATCACGTTGTCCGTGAGCAGCCGCTGCTCCCACCCGTGCGTGTCGGCGCGCAGCGCCTCGCGATCCACGACGTCCAGGTTGATCTTGGTGCCGGCCAGCGTGTACATCTCCTTACCCGGGACGGCGGTGCCCCCCTCGTCCGACTGCGCGCCCTCGCCGATGACCTCGTCGGCATCCGACACGTCCATGGCATCGCCCCCGTGCACCGCCACGCGGGGGGCCTCTATCACCTGCGACACCGGCGCCGGCTCGGCGATGTCCGCGCGTGCGTCGCCAATCTCGTGGATGTGCTCCACGGCAACCGCCCGCAGGCCGGCGACCGCGATGCGCGAGACACCGACGGCGGTCTCGCGGAACTCGATGGGGCCGGAGTGCGCGACGATGTTCTCGATGTCGAGGGTGATCCGCAGGTGGCACCGGTTGCCGTACCCCTGCTCGCCGCCCTGCAGGCGATCGTAGTGCTGGTGCACGAACACGCGCGGCGCACGCACCTTGCGCGCGGACGTCTCGACGGCGTCGTTGACCGGCACGCGCAGGCAATGCCGCTGCACATACTGGAAGAGCTCCGCGTCGAACTCGCGCGGCTCGTCCACGTACTCGGGGTACGCAATCTGCATCAGCATGGGCTCCAGCGCTTGCCTGTCGGTGCACGTCTGCACCGAGTACAGGTCGCTGATGTTACTGGGCACAATCACGCCCGAGAAGTCGTCGAACTTCCAGAAGCACGCGAGGCGGTCGTGCAGCTCGCCGTCGCCGAAGATGAACTCCGCGTCGCGCGCGCCCTTGTCCCGCACCGAGTCGTACGTGCTCTGCGGCTTGTGGTACACAAGCTCCCGCCCGTCGAAGTACACAAAACACCACCGCAAATGCATCTCTGCCAACCCCTCCCCACCCCCCCACCCCTACAAACAAAACAACCCCGCGGAGTAGCACTTACCAATGTGTGTAGCGGAAAGAGTAAACTCCTCCTCAACCCTCTCGGTGGTGAATACAGTGCAGGAGAACCGATTGCTCTTATCACAAAGAAGTGTTCTGGGGTCACCGAGAAAGTGGTACCACCATATATACAGTCGTTACAACTCGCACGCAGTGTATACGGATCCCGCAGTTTCAATTGTTTGCAAAACAACAAAAAAACGAGGATTTTCCTGGCACATGCACCCGCCCGCCTCTCGGTCATGATCGCTTTTCCATATTAGGTGTGCCTGGTGGAGCAGTATTTCAGTGGATTTCAGCGTTGGTGTTTCCTCTTTTCAATTTTGATTATCGAGCTTTTTTCTTCGCGGAGTTTTGCAGCCAGTGGTAACAGGGTACATTTTTCGGGTTTTTTTTGTTGGTGTGATCGGTGATACCTTTCATTGCGCTCGGACACGAATCGGGTGGACAGCAGGGGGAGGTCGCATATGAGGACTCGAGACATGCGCGGCGCGGGGCGGTTCCGTTCGCCGCCGTCGACGGGAGCAGGGGCGGGGGCGCCCGCGTCAGACACAGAGAAGAAGATCCTGTACAGCCTGATATCTGGCGCGTGCAAGCACGTGGACTACGCGCAGGTGCGGAGCAAGGGGTGCGTCGATGCGCCGGACGCGCACCCGGACGTGGACGTGCTGGAGGCGACGCCGCAGAACCAGCACATCGTGCTGCGGAAGTACTCGCAGATGCTGGACCTGTACAGCATCCCGGGGCTGAACCCGATGCTGCCGGCGCTGGAGTACACGTGGAAGTCCGGCAGCGCGTTCTACATCAAGACCGCGTCCATCGCAGACGGCGTGCTGCTGTGCGACATTGCAGGGTCACTGACGGTCTTCCAGCTGCTGCTCATCATGGGGGACATATGCTTCGCGATGGCGGCGTCGCACTCCTTCGACGTGGCGCACACGTGCTTCAGCGACAAGTGCATCGTGGTGGCGCGCGACCTGTCGCGCATGAAGATCACACAGTACGGCGCGCTCGGGCACGACCTGCCCTTCAACAGCGGGTACGCGCGCGACATCACATCCATCGGGGCGACGCTGGCGGCACTCGCGACGCGCAAGTTCGTCGACATCAGGACCGCGCTGGACCTCGTGCAGGGCGGCAAGCTGTCGCAGGCGGGCCAGCTGCTACGGCACATGGCGTTCCAGGGGATCGAGCGGGAGCGCGCGGTCTTCGACAGCTGGATCCGCGACGTACACTTGCACGTGCTCAGCTCCATGACCCTGCGCGCCGCACCCATCGACTGCGGCACGTCGCTGAGCATCCTCAAGGATATGCACGTGACCGTGGCATGCATCCTCCGCAGCGCACGCGGTGGAGAGGCAGAGGCAGAGGCGGAGGCAGAGGCAGACGCGGCCGTGCTGCCCGTGTTCTTCCCGCGGGGGAGCGTCGCGCGCGGGCTCGGGCCGGCAACACTCGTCGTGACGTCGTACTTCAACGCCGTGCTGGCGTTTGGCGGGCTCGCGCGCGTGGCGCACCTGGAGGGCCTCTGGCCCAACGGGACTGTCTTCGACGGCCTGAACGAAGACACGCGCGAGCGCGTCACAACGCAGTTTTTCGAGGCGCTGGGCTACCTGATTGGGTACGCGCTGTGTTCCGGCGTGCGCATCCACCACCCCATCTCGACGTGCATCGTGTGCCTCACCATGTGCGAGAACACCGAGTACCTGAGCATGGACACGATGCCCGACGCGTACCGCGCGATGGCGACGATCTGCGCGCCGTGGGTAGCCGCCATGCGCCGCGGCTTCGAGCCCTTCCGCAAGTTCGTGCGGCGCAACATGTGGTCCGTGCAGCAGATCTACACGTTCTTCTTCGAGCTGGCCGCGGGCGGCACCTTGCGCGAGCACCCGGACTGCGTGCGCTTCCGCGGCTTCACCGCCGAGGAGGTGTACTGCATCCGGCAGGCGCTCGACGAGCTGGACACGCGGGCGTCGCAGCAGTTTGCCACGTTTGCAACGTGCAGCCCCGTCATCCCACCGGCGTCGGACCCCATCGTCATCGCGAGAGACACCAGCGGGCGCGGCGACGTCGAGCGCGTGAGCACGTGTGGACGCACCGTGTCGCTGCCGGCCAACATGGTGATCACCGCGGAGAACGTGCGCGCGCTGCTGGCATTCCAACTGGGAGACGCGCACTTCAACTGTACATAACCCGAACAAGGAACACAAAAAATGTCACGGTCGGTTTTACGGCGGAAATGTGGGTCTGTGTCGCGTGTCTGCCCAAAACGAAATCCACGGAACGGAGGAGCTCCAGAGAGGAGGAGTTTGGAGGGCCAACTTTCTTGAAGCTCACCTTCCGGACCCCCCCCGGGACTTAATATGAACCCTTTGCCTAGTATATCGTTTCATGTGATAAAAGACACGATATTACAGATTATAATATATTAGTATGTTACCTACAAACAGTCACGGCCGCGTGGTTCTCACCTCAGGCAGCATTACTCGTATGACTCGCGTCGTACCCGTATGACAGTCTCCAGACGAAAAAGGTGCCGGAAGAAGGTGCCGAACGTACCGATTTAATGACGTCATAATGTCGGAGCAAAAAATGTTAACACATGTGTTAACCATTGCCCCGAAACCTGAAACCAAAAATCCAGCCGTAAAATCCGTTAACACAATTTCATACAACTGTAAGCACTATCACAATTCCACGATATATCTTCTGTCAGCATAGTGACAATTGCCCTTTTTTGTGCACAGTCTGACATACGCCCAAGCACAAAATCTCGACACTGTGCACAAAACCTCACCTTCCTTATATGGTAAGAAAGTGCCATTTTAAGCCGATTGTCAACTCCGACTTTATGACGTCATAAATCTCCGATGACCTATGACGTCATCGTGACGAGGTGTGACGTTTTGACACGTCATCGCCTGTCACGGTAGTGTGAGAGCTTAAAAAGTCGACCTACATCCGCGAGGAGAGGGTGTGATTAGCAATATTCACGAAGAAATCTTGAGGAAAATGTTCAAAAAACGCACAACCGGTTTCCGTCGAGGTTCAACTTTCTTGTGCTTTTTCATCAGCAAATCTTGAGGAAAATGTTGCCTAAACGAGTCCATTTTTTCTAACTAAGCAAAATACTAAGTGGTTCAGAACTAGAATTCACTCCAAGGCGGGTTTCCGGGTCACATGGAAATAAAATCCAGCTATGCAGCCTATATAAAAGACCCCCCTTTCGGGTAGGCCCTTTGTTGTCTATTACCATAAAAGGCGATTTTAGTAACCACCACCCCTAAGGCAATGTGTTCTATTATAGTCATTGATGGCCTACTCCCCAATTGTATATTACTATACAATACAAACTGGATTAAGACAGTATGGATACCTTTGTATGTGTTATACATATGGGTGATGGTTACCAAAATCGCCTTTTATGGTAATAGACAACAAAGGGCCTACCCGAAAGGGGGGTCTTTTATATAGGCTGCATAGCTGGATTTTATGTCCATGTGACCCGGAAACCCGCCTTGGAGTGAATTCTAGTTCTGAACCACTTAGTATTTTGCTTAGTTAGAAAAAATGGACTCGTTCAGGCAACATTTTCCTCAGGATTTCTTGATAAAAAATACAGAAAGATTGACCCGACAAATACAGTATGGCACTGAACCGTGGCATTTTTCCGTACTCAAGGAACACTCGGAGAGTCCGTCGGGGTAACATTTAGTCTCGCCTCACTTTTGTAAAAGGCAAAGGTTTGAATGATTTCTTATGTTTATTTGAGTGTATAAGAGGAAAGACTACTCCTTTGCTGTAGCACGAGAAAAAACAGCGAAGATGGAAGCCGACGAACAAAACCAACGAGAGTGTATTATCTGCTGCGACGCCCCGGCTGTTGGGACTGTCGTCGAGCACCGCTTCCTTGCCGGGGCGGACAGGATTGACGCTTGTCGCCACTGCATGGCAAAGCACGTCTACCAGCAATGGCGGGACGAGAATCCACGCAGTGATAGAGACGGAGACAGGGATGACGACAAGCGCATGTCCGCGGCCCTTGCTGACATCGAGTATATTAGGGAGGCGACGAGCCGTGAACCTTCGCAGTTCTGCTGGAAATGCGGGAGTCTGTTATTCAAGGACGGTGGGTGTCGTAAGCTCGTCTGCGGGCGGTGTAAAAGACGGAATTATTTCGTCGCCGATTACCCCGACATTAACAGGGCAACTGTGGTGCAGACGGCGGACAACGATATAAATCTGTTTGTGCCCATAGTTGTATTTCTTGGCGCATGTCTACTCTTTTTTATCACAACAGCTCGCTTCAAACACGAAGTGGGTATAATGTGTTCGTTGAAAACCGAAGAAGAATGTAGTGAGATGAAATGGACAATGCTTCAATATCCAGAGGATCAACCTGTTTTCTTCATGTGGCTTATTTTGTGTATGTGGCTTTCCCCAGGAGTTGCTGTAGCTGCCGTCTTTTATATTAATAGAGAGATTTCATGATAGTCCTCCACGTCCGTACGAATCGCATCCCCGTGCTATTATGCTGGCGGGTTAAACCGCTTGCGTCTTCTGCACTTGATAACAACAAGAGGTCCACATGCAATAAACAGAGACAATGGAATAAGTCATTTTCATATAAAGGTGCGCATTTTCCATAGTATTTCTTTGGTAATATGACAAAAAAAGGGCCGGTTGTAGGTCGACTTTTTAGGCTCTCACGATACCGTGACAGGCGATGACGTGTCAAAACGTCATACCTCGTCATGATGACGTCATCGGTCATCGGAGATTTATGACGTCATAAAGTCGGAGTTGACAATCGGCTTAAAATGGCACTTTCCTACCATATAAGGAAGGTGAGTTTTTGTGCACAGTGTCGAGATTTTGTGCTTGGCGTATGTCAGGCTGTGCACAAAAAAGGGGCAATTGTCACTATGCTGACAGAAGATATATCGTAGAATTGTGATAGTGCTTACAGTTGTATGAAATTGTGTTAACGGATTTTACGGCTGGATTTTTGGTTTCAGGTTTCGGGGCAATGGTTAACACATGTGTTAACATTTTTTGCTCCGACATTATGACGT